>OLRJ01000725.1_pt1 | contig 32366 bp, 20 predicted proteins | sample 1672741 | NCBI WGS metagenome assembly OLRJ01 (sample SAMEA3136719, study PRJEB25190) | human gut metagenome | biome: human gut; feature: human-associated habitat; material: faeces | place: Austria | collected 2013 | reverse complement strand
GCGGCCTCCTGCGGGCTCAGCACGAGCGGGCCCACGGCGGTAAGGGCGACCTCGGCGCCCTCGGAGACGTCGTAGCGCTCCATACGCTGGGCCACGCCCTCGATGAGCGCGGTGCGCGCCCAGGTGCAGAAGTTCTTGATGGCGGTATCGTTCATGCTGTCCACGCCCTCTCCTAGCTCAAACAAATGGCGTCGACGCCGTCAAGCTCATGGAGCAAGCGCTCGCGCAGCTGCTCCAGGTAGGCATCAACATCCTGCTCGCTAGAAAGCTTGTATGCCGTTGTTTCCAGGGAGGCGAGCGTTACGAGTTTGACCTTGGTTGCCGGCTTGGGCTTTGCCTCGGGGCGCGCGTGAGTGATGTTTGTCACGTATTCGCCGTCCTCGGTCACCCGCGTGCGGCGACGCTCGGTTTCGATGCGCTCCTGCTCGGCCGCCACGGCGCGGTTGATCTTTGAGAGCGCACCGTTACGCCAGCTGTCGAGCTGCTGCTTGAGCGCGTCGATGCGAACCGCTGTTGTTGCGGTGTGCGCGTTAGAGCGAATGGAGGCAGCGGCACGGTCGGCATCGCCGGCAGCGTCCGTCGCCACGCGTACAAAGCCCTCCTGCCCGTTCGCATACTGCTTTACCGAATCGACCGTCTTTTCGATGGCAGACAAAAGCTCGTTGCGCTTGCGGGCAACAAGCTCTTTATGCGCATCGAGCACGGGCGTTGTGAGCTCGCTGATATAGCGAATCTGGCTATAGGGCTTATCGGACTTCAAGATCTCGTCCACCCTGCGCACGGCATCGGACGCCTGGGCGTTGGATTCCAGGTAGAAGCCCTCCCCCTTCATGAGCGACATGAACTTCACGCCGTTATCGAAGGCAGCCTTTTGGTTGGTGAAGAAGGCCTCGACGGGCTCAAAGTCCTCATGCCAATCCAGCAGGTCGTCTTCGCTATCCACCAGCTGCTTTAAAAACGCCTGCGGGTCGTGCTGTGCCTCCAGGGTACGACTCATGAGCGCGGCGCCCTGCTCCACCACGTCGCGGCCCGGATAGAGGTACTCGCGCGTAATGCCGGTGTAATTATCGCGAAAGAGCTCGGTGCACTTCTCGCGCAGGCCCTCGAGCGCGTCTACGGCAAAGGCAACAAGCTCGTCTTCGTCACGTGGGACATTGGGGGTGTCCGTTAGGTCGCGCAGCAGGTCTGCCGCAGTCTTAAGCAGGGTATCGGACATACGCACGCGCTGGCGCACCTGCGCCTTATCGGCCTGCTTACGCAGGCACTCGAGCATCTTGCGGTCCCTCAGTGCCGCAACGGCACCGCCCACAGAGACGGTTGCGCGCTGGGTTGCCACTAGCTGGGCCACCACGTTTGCCACGTCGACCTCGCGCCAACCAAAAGGCTTTTGCTGGTACTTGCGCTGCAGGTCGCCCATAGTTGTGGGCTGGTGCATTTGGTCTTGCACTTTAAGGAAGTCTGCCACCTCTTTGAGGGCGCGGGCGTTGGGCTCTTCCATGCCGTCGAGCGCCTGTTGGATCTGACCGGAGAGGGTGCGGCGAATGTCGTCGTCCGTCTGGGCGGGATCGGTAATGTAGCCCGCTTTGTTAAAGGTGGTGTCTGCAAGCTTTGCGAGCGCCTGGTCAATCACATCGGCGGGCTTGACGGAGCGAATCTCGACCATGCGGCCGTCGACGGCGCAGCGAGCGTGCAGCAGCGCCTCCTCGATAAGGCCTGCGGCCTCTTTTTCGTTGTAGGCGGCCTCTTTGAGCTTATTGGCCAAGATCTGCTGCGTGCTGGGCGGCAGCTGGTCGCGATTGAGGGTTTGTGCGTACTTGCGAATCTTTGCGGCGTTCATGATCACATCAAAGTAATCCGCCTCGTTGGAAAGAACTAGCAGGGCCTGACCGCTCGACTTAAGGGCAAGCTCGCTATCGGACGCGCGTGAAAGATCGTCTGCCAGCGTGATGATGTCGAGCGTCATGCCGCCGTTTGTGGCGCCGTAAATAGAGCCGTCCACGTAGCGGTCAATGGGAAAATCGTTGGCCCCGTGGCGCAGCTTTTTAGCCGCATACACACCGCTAAACAGGACCTTCTTGATGCTCTCGATCACCTGCGCGGTGTCGATTTGGGTCTCGGAGATGGCACGGGCCATATCCTGCTCTTCGTCGGTAAGGAAGTTGTAGGTATCGCCCTGGCGCGCCACGTAGTTTTCGCGCACCAAGCGCGCGAGCGACTCTTTGACGTTGTCTTTGAGCGCCGCCTTGTCGATATCCATCTGATCAATCATAAGGATGGAGATGTTCTCGACATTGGACTTAACGTAATCGATATAGCGAATGAGATACAGAAGCTTAAGGATGCGCACGTCATAGGGTTTGAGGCCATGGTCGTCCTCGGCGGCACGCTCCGCGCGATCGATCACGCGAATCACGCCGTGCTCCAGGTCCTTAGAGATCGCATCGAAGAAACGCCAGAACGGGACGAGCAAACCCACCTGGGCGCCTTGGACCGCCTGCGCGGACTCCTGGAAGGCGGAGAGCATGGAACGCTCGCCCGTGGACATGTGCTTGGCCTTGACGCCGTGTTTGCGGATCTCGGTCATAACGTCGGGGAGGACCTTGAACTGGTAGTTCACAAATGGGTAGCTCGACGTGAAGTCGTGCGCGCTCCTGTAGCCAATCAGATCGTTGCGGGAGCCGTCAAACGCAAAGAGATTTTTAAGGACAGTGGAGGTGTTCTCGTAATCGGCATCGAGGACGGTCTTTGCCGTCGGGGTCTTGTCCAGCACGCGGCGCTGGATAACCTCGTCTACGCTGGAACTCGAAAGCGAAAGGCGCGTGTTAAAGCGGCCCTGGATCTTGGAGAAGTCGTCGCCCACGACCATAGCCACCTCGTCGATGGCCTCTTGGCTCGTAACCATAACCCACACGCGGCCGCCGCACTTGGTGCCCAGCTCTTCCACGAGGGTCTGCAGGCTCAGCATGAGGTTGACGTCATCGCCAATAAACTGGCCCACCTCGTCTGCCATAAACAGCAGGCGGAACTTGCCGCCCTCCTGAGCGGTGCGGGCATCGACATAGCTGTTGACCATGCGCACAAAGCGGTCCACGGCGATGGCATCGTCTTCCGTGCCGTCAAACCAGTTGCATGCTGCCTGCTCGCTCATGCCCATAACCTGCATGAGCACGGGAACGATATCGTCTTGGCGGTACTCGTAGGTCTCGCGTTCCTCGACCCACGAGTCCCCGCATGCGCGCTCGTAGGCGTCGCGGAACTCCTGCGTCTTGCCGCAAGAATCGATGTAATCCTCGAGCTTGGCAAGCTTGAGGTCCTCGCCAAAAAAGCCACGGTGCTCAAAAAACACGCGCTCAAAAGCGCGCAGCAGCGCCGTCTTTATCGTGCTGCCCTCTTTCCAGCTGCCGCCCATGGTATCGATATTGAACAGGATGGTCTCGGTGGGGACATCGCAGCAACGGCGCATTTTAGAGGCCACCATGGGGTCTGCGACTTTGCCGTCAAAGTAGTCGATCACGCGCTTGCCCGCTACTTCGTTATTGGCCAGCACGTACGAAAGGATCTTGAGAAAGTGCGATTTACCGGAGCCAAAGAAGCCGCTGATCCACACGCCCACCTTATCGGTGGGAACGTCGAGGGAGCGATCGTACACCTCAAAGAAATCGGCAAAGTGGCGCTGGAGCTCGCGCGTCACCACGTACTCTTCCAGCTCCTGGCGCACGGACTCGCTTTTATCGTCCTGCACCTTGACCACGCCGTTGATGGAACGGTTGATGTCTTTGGCAAAAAGGTCGCGAATTTCCATGTGAACTCCTAGGAAATATCGAAGGCGCGATAGTAGCTATCGGCGCCCAGACGATTGAACAGTCGGAATTGCTGGCCATTAAATGACCCCGGATAGACAATCACTACCGGCACGTCTCCAAAGTCTGCAAGCATGTTGTTGAGGAGGTCGTGCGCGCGCAGGAAGGGATAGACTTCGCCCACGCCTGTAATAAGAATGACGTCGCCGGGCTCGTGGGGCTGCGTTTGCTCCAGAATGTATTTTGCAAACGCTGCTGGGCCGCAAATCTTTTGCAGCTGGTCGCGCTGGCGCTGTGTGCCCGTTTTGAGCTCTTGCTTGGGGATAGCCTTGAGGATGCGCTTGTTCTCGCAAAGCGCCAGGAAGGCGTCATATAGGTTGATGACTTTGAGATCGCACGGAAGGGCGCCGCACTCGGCATCGCGCTGCAGGTCCTCAATATAGGCGCGGACTTCAAACTCCAGCGATGGGTCGTAGCAAAACGTGTAGAAGCCGATTTCGTTGCCAATGCCCTTGTTTGCCAAAAAGTCTGGCTGAGCCAGACGCTCGCGAAAGACCTGGCAACGATGTTCCAGGTCCTCGCGGGCACGCTCTTCTTGTGTTCGGCGATTGATTGCCATAGCTACATCGCCTGCCCGGTAAAGGCCTGGATGGCGGCAGCGTCGCCCAGGGCCTCGATAGCATCCTGCAGATCTGGGTCCAAGAAGACGGGATGCAGATCTTCCGAGCGCGGGGCAAGCAGGCCCACCTGAAGCAGACATCCCATCACCGTGCTCTTGATGCGCACTATTGTGGAATCGGCCCATTTGGCAGCATCGGCATGCTCCACCTGGAAGCGCGTAAAAAATGCATCGAGGTCCGCACGCGTAAAGGTGTAGTCCAAGCCCGCCATGCGCTCGCCTATCTCGACCTTCATGAACTCGTCTATAAGGTCGTAGCGGCACATCATGGCATACATGTTGGCCTGCGCCGCCTGGGTTGACGTACCTGTGGCGATAAGCTCGGTTATCGCCTGTGCCGCCTGCGCCGCCGCCTGCCGGTCTACCCCGCGCTGGGTGCACTCGGCCTCATCGGGGACCAGGGCGTCCAGGCGCTTAAGGCACACGCCGGTGCGATTTGAGAGCATGCGCTCCGTGGGGTATTGAAAGAGGTTTTCGCTTTTTACGCGGTCGATTATCGCTTCGTCACTTGCGCCCTGCAGTCGCAGGCGCGAGACAATACGCATTTCTGCCAGGAGGAACTGCTCTCTCGTGAGCACCCCCCCCCCGGATTTTCTTCGCGGTTGTAGCCACGATACACACTCCGGAGGTCGTTTAGTTACTGCGGGGATAATAGCCCGTCGTTAAGACACCGTTCCATGATACTCGTTTACCGTGCTGCACAGGGTGCACGGCCAGTGGGCGGACGGCTGATTTATTGCGGGCGGGTTGTGGGCTGCCCGAGGATCAACCGGCAATCCATTTCCCGCAAGCCACGACAGCATTGCTAGCAAGCATTGCTAGCAAGATGAGCATAAGCCCGAAACGGATCGGACTTGTTGAGCAACAAACGCGATTGGACACACGCGTCCTCGCACTTGAAAGCCAGCACCCTCCCTCCCCTCCATGTAACAGAATCGTAAACCATAGAGAAATACTCGGATTAGCATGCTAAAGTGGCCGTACCTCAGAGTCTGTTTTTGGAGGTTTGTTTATGGCCCGCGTGCACAACTTCTCGGCCGGCCCCGCCGCGCTTCCCGAGAGCGTCTTGACGCAGATTGCAAACGAGATGCTCGATTACCAGGGTTGCGGCATGTCCGTCTTGGAAATGAGCCACCGGTCGAGTATGTACCAGCAAATCATCGACGACGCCGAGGCCACGCTTCGCCGCTTGCTCGATATTCCGCAAAACTACCGTGTGATCTTCCTGCAGGGCGGCGCCACGCTGCAGTTTGCGGGCATCCCCATGAACTTCATGCGCACTGGTCGCGCCGGCTACGTGGTCACGGGCAACTTTGCCAAGAAGGCCTGGAAAGAGACCGCGAAGTACGGCGATGCCGTCAAGCTCGCCTCAAGCGAAGACACCGATTTCGACCGTATCCCCGCGCTTGCCCCCGTGCGCGAGCGCGCGTCCGCAGACGACCTTGATTACGTCTACATCTGCCAAAACAACACCATCTTTGGCACCATGTTCCACGAGCTGCCCGAATGCGGCGACACTCCCCTTTTTGCCGACGTCTCGAGCTGCTTTCTTTCGCAGCCGCTCGACATTTCGCGCTACGGCCTGGTCTATGCAGGCGCGCAGAAAAATGCCGGCGCCGCGGGCGTCACGGTGATCATCGTGCGCGACGACCTGCTGGAAGACGGCCCGGCCTTCGCGCAAACCCCCCAGTACATGGACCTGCGTCTGCAAGCTCAAAAGGGCTCCATGCTCAACACGCCTAACACCTTTGGCATCTATGTGTGCGGCAAGGTCTTTCACTGGGTGGAAGAAACCGGCGGCCTTGAGGCCATGGCGCAGCGCAACTGGGCAAAGGCAAACCTGCTTTACGATTTGCTCGACAACAGCCAGATCTTCCATGGCACGGCGCAAAAGGACAGCCGCTCCATCGCCAACGTCACGTTCCGCACCGATTCCGACGAGCTCAACGCGCGGTTTGTTGCCGGTGCGCACGAGCGCGGCATCGAGAACATCAAGGGGCATCGCCTGGTCGGCGGCATGCGCGCAAGCGTCTATAACGCCGTTACCATGGAAGATGTCGAGGCGCTCGCCGCTTACATGCACGAATTCGAAGCCGAGCACGCACCGTCTCCGCGATCTTTGTAGCCTGCGACAACGCGGGCCCACCTCAGCTGTATCACCATTGCCGCCACGCGCGGCGTTCCCCACAAGGAGACTTCCATGCGTAAAATCAAAACCATCGACGACATCACCAAAGACGGCGCGGTCGAATTTGGCAACGGCTACGAGTTTGTAGACAAGGCCGAGGACGCCGACGCCATCCTCATGCGCTCGACCGACTTGCACGGCTACGAGCTGCCCGAAGGCATTCGCGCCATTGCTCGTTGCGGTGCCGGTGTGAATAATATCCCCATCGAGGAGTACGCCAAGCGCGGCGTCGTGGTATTTAACTCCCCCGGCGCCAACGCCAACGCCGTGAAGGAGATCGTGCTTGCCGCCCTCATCCTTTCCAGCCGTGGCGTGGTGCAGTCCATGCAATGGGTGCGCGACAACGCCAAGGACCCCAACATCCTGGTCAACGCCGAGAAGGCCAAGAAGGCTTTTGTAGGACGCGAGCTCAAGGGCAAGCGCATCGGTGTGATTGGCCTGGGCAACGTGGGTTCCAAGGTGGCCAATGCCTGCGTGGACCTGGGCATGGACGTATATGGCTACGACCCGTTTATTTCCGTTGAGCATGCGTGGGCTCTCTCGCAAAGCGTTCAGCGCGTGGGCACCCTCGAGGACCTTTGCCGCGGCTGCGATTACCTGACGGTACACGTACCCAGCAAGGCCGATACCATTAGCATGATCTCGACCGAGCAGCTTGACCTGCTGGCCCCCGGCGCCGTGCTCATCAACTACGCGCGCGAGACCATCATCGACGAGGACGCCGTGGACGCTGCCCTGCGCGAGGGCAAGCTCTCCTGGTTCTCCTGCGACTTTGCCACGCCCAAGACGGTCAAGATGCCCAACACGTTTATTACCACGCACTCGGGTGCCGGCACCGGCGAGGCCGAGGCAAACTGCGCCGACATGGCAATCTCCGAGCTTAAGGATTACCTGGAAAACGGCAACATCGTCCACTCCGTTAATTACCCCGCCTGCAGCATGGGCAAGGCGCGCGCCGCAAGCCGTATTGCCTGCCTGCATGCAAACGTGCCCAATATGATCGGCCAGATCACGGCCATCCTTGCGAAGGACAACGCCAACGTGCAGCGCATGGTCAACGAGAGCGCCGGTGAAAACGCCTACACCATGTTCGATACCGACGAGCATCTGGATGCCACGACCATCGAGGCCCTCAAGCAGATTCCCGCGATCTACCGCGTGCGCGTGATCAAGTAGCGCCGCCGGCAGTACCGCCGCGCGGTTCTGCGGCGCATCGCGGCATAGACAGAGCAAGCCGCCCCACATGTTCTTTTGAACCTGCGAGGCGGCTTTTTGCTGCCGGGCGACCGTGAACAATCGGCCGTGAACGGTCGTTTTGGAGCCGTGTGCGGCAAAATGTGACAAATTAAACCTGTCGACTTTTTGTCACATTAGAGGGAGAGGCGGGTGGCGACCTCGGTGGCGCAGGCCATGGCGTCGGCGATGGCGTTGACCACAAGGGAGCTGCCGGTGCGGGCGTCGCCTGCTACGTAGACAGGAGTGGTTGCTTCGGCCGTGCGGCACGCCTGGTGCGCGGCAGGCTCGGTCACGGGCAGGGGACGTCCCTCGGTAGCCATCTGGACGTCCAGAGCGTCGAAGACGTCATGCTCGGGGCCGGTAAAGCCGCAGGCGATGAGCACGAGCTGCGTGGGATACTCGCGCTCGGTATCGTCCAAGCGCTCAGGCTTGCCATGGCTCCAGTCCAGGTCGACCACGCGCAGAGCACGTGCAGCGCCCGCCTTATCAAGCTCGACCTTGAGCGTATCGATCGCCCACTCGCGCATTTCGCCGCCCATCAAAGCAATGGCTTCCTGCTGGCCGTAATCGGTCTTCTTAACGTTGGGCCACTCGGGCCATGCGTTGTTGGGCAGCGGCTTATCGGGTGCGGCGGGCAAGAACTCAAACTGTCGCACGCTCTTGGCACCCTGACGCACTGCCGTGCCCACGCAATCGTTGCCCGTGTCGCCGCCGCCAATGACGATAACGTCGAGGCCTTTGGCATTAAGAGCAGGCTCTCCTCCATCGAGGACGGCCTTGGTGGACGCCGTAAGGTAATCGACCGCATAGACCACGCCGGGCGCATCGATGTTGCGGGCGCCGAGGCCACGCGCTGCACGGGCACCCGCGGCAACAACTACAGCATCGCTCTGCTCAAGAAGCTCCTTTGCCACCGTGGGATCTGCCGCATCGGTATCGCAGACAAACTCGACACCCAGCTCTTCCATAAGGTCGCAACGACGCTTCACGATATCTTTCTCGAGCTTCATGTTGGGGATACCGTACATGAGCAGGCCGCCGGGACGGTTATCGCGCTCGACCACACGTACGCGAGCACCACGGCGCGCAAGCTCCCATGCCGCCGCCAGACCGGCAGGGCCGGAGCCAATCACAGATACGAGTGGGGCATCCTCGTCCGCAGGCTCAAAGCGACGCGGACCGCCCGTCGCCCACTCGTGGTCGGAGATGGCACGCTCGTTATCGTGAATGGTCGTGGGCTCACCGTCCACCGAACCCAGGTTACAGGCGGCCTCGCAAAGCGCTGGGCACACGCGGCTCGTAAACTCCGGCAGCGGGCTTGTGAGCGCCAGGCGCTCCGCGGCCTCTTTCCAGCGCCCGCGATACACCAGCTCATTCCACTCAGGGATAAGGTTATGCAGCGGGCAGCCCGAGGGGCGCGCCTTGCCAAACGAGGCGCCCATCTGGCAAAACGCCACGCCGCACATCATGCAGCGGCTCGCCTGGATGCGACGCGCATCGTCATCCAGCTCAACATACAGCTCATCAAAATCGCGCACGCGCTCGTCCACCGGACGCAGCGCATGGGCCGTGCGATCATGCTCAAGAAACGCTCCTGGCTTACCCATGACTAGCGTCCCTCCTTCTGGTTCATAGCGCATGCGGGGCATGCGGCGGGTGCGGGCGCGGGCGCGACGGCACCGCGCGTGACGATCTCGAAGGCAAGCTCCTCGGTCTGCGCATGGGTCTTGCCCGCACGCTCGGCATCGGCCACGATCTGCAAGACGCGCTCGTACTCGGTGGGGATAACCTTCACAAAATGGCGCGAAAGAGCAGCGAAGCGATAGAGCAGCTTGATGCCGCGCGGGCTTGCCGTATAGCGCACGTGCTCCTCGATGAGCGCACGAATCTGCTCAAGCTCGGCATCGGTCGGGGCCTTGAGCTCCACGCTCTCCTGGTTGCAGCGAGAGGCCAGCGTGCCGTACTCGTCAAAGACGTAGGCCACGCCGCCGGTCATGCCAGCGGCAAAGTTTTGGCCCACCTCGCCAAGCACCAGAGCGCATCCACCCGTCATGTACTCGCAGCCATGGTTGCCGCAGCCCTCCACCACCACGGTGGCGCCGGAGTTGCGTACGGCAAAACGCTGGGCTGCAAGGCCGTTGATAAAGCCGCGGCCCGAGGTGGCACCAAAGAAGGCGACGTTGCCCACGATGATGTTCTCGTCAAACTTATAGGTTGCACTCTCGTTGGGACGCACCGAGACAATGCCGCCTGAAAGACCCTTGCCAAAGTAGTCGTTGGCGTCGCCGCGCACGTTGAGCGTAATGCCCGCGGGCAAAAACGCGCCAAAGCTCTGGCCGGCGGAGCCGTCGCAGTCGATGGTGATAGAACCCTCCGGCAGGCCCTCGGGATGCGCACGCGTCACCTCACTGCCCAAGATGGTGCCCACGCAGCGGTTGACGTTGGCGATATCGGCACGGAAGCGCACCGGGCGCAGATGGCGGCGGGCATCGGCCGCAAGCGGCACGAAGAGCGTGGAGTCAAGTGCGCGCTCCAGGCCGGAATCGGCAGCCATCTCGGGCAGATAGTGCTTGCCATCGGCACCCTCGATATGCGCGCCAAAGGTGCACTCGCCGGGAGCGAGCAACGCGGAAAGATCGAGCAGGTTTGCCTTCCAGTTGCCCTCGACCTCAACCTGCTGCAGGCACTCGGGGTGGCCCACCATCTCGTCGACGGTGCGGAAGCCCAGGCGAGCCATGACCTCGCGCATCTGCTCGGCCACAAACAGCATGAAGTTCTCAACGTACTCGGGCTTGCCGCGGAATCCGCCGCGAAGACGGCAGTTTTGCGTAGCGATGCCGGCCGGGCAGGTGTCCTGCTGGCAGTCGCGCTGCATAAGGCAGCCCATGGTGATGAGCGGCATGGTAGCAAAGCCAAATTCCTCGGCGCCCAGCAAGCATGCCACGGCGACGTCGGTGCCGTCCATGAGCTTGCCGTCGGCCTCAAGCACCACACGGGAGCGCAGGCCGTTTTGCAGCAGCGTCTGCTGAGCCTCGGCAAGACCGAGCTCAAGCGGCAAACCAGCATGCCAGACGGAATCGCGCGGAGCAGCACCCGTGCCGCCGTTATGGCCAGAGATCAAGATCTTGTTGGCAGCACCCTTGGCGACGCCCGTGGCGATGGTACCCACGCCCGCCTCGGAGCAGAGCTTGACCGATACGCGCGCGCCCGGGTTGGCGTTTTTAAGGTCGAAGATAAGCTCGGCCAGATCCTCGATGGAGTAGATGTCGTGGTGAGGCGGAGGCGAGATGAGGCCGATGCCAGGCGTGGACTGGCGCACCTCAGCGATCCAGGGGTACACCTTCTTGCTGGGCAGGTGGCCGCCCTCGCCGGGCTTGGCGCCCTGAGCCATCTTGATCTGGATCTCGATAGCCGAGCACAGATAGCGGCTTGTCACGCCAAAGCGTGCCGAAGCGATCTGCTTGATGGCGGAGTTCTTGGAGTCGCCGTTGGGAAGCGGCGTCTCGCGACGCGGATCGTCGCCGCCCTCGCCGGAGTTGGAACGGCCATGCAGGCGGTTCATGGCAATAGCCATGCACTCGTGCGCCTCCTGGCTGATGGAGCCGTAGCTCATGGCGCCGGTGTTAAAGCGTCGCACGATGTCGAGCGCACTCTCCACCTCGTCAAGCGCCACCGGCGTGCGCCCGCCCGCGTTAAAGTCGAGCAGGTCGCGCAGGCGAACGGCACGGCCGGCCCGGTGCACATGAGCGCTGTACTCCCGGAACAGGTCGTAATCGCCCTGCTGGCAGGCACGCTGCAGCAGGTAGATGGTCTGCGGGTCGATAAGATGGTCCTCGCCAACCACCGGACGCCACTTGGTAAGGCCAAGGGTGGGCAGCTGGTTGGGGGCTGCGGTCTTTAAGATGGCAAGGGCATCGTCATAGCGCTTGTTCTCCTCGCGCTCGACATCGGCTATGTCCATGCCTCCCACGCGCGAGACGGTGCCGGCAAAATAGCGGTCGATGAACTCGTCATTAAAGCCCACGGCCTCGAAGATCTGCGCGGAGTGGTAGCTCTGCACCGTGGAGATGCCCATCTTGGACATGATGGAGACGATGCCCGCCGTCACGGCGCGGTTGTAGTTGGCGATGCCTTCCTCGGCAGAAACATCCAGGTCTCCGCGCGCGGCGAGGCCGCGAATGCAATCGTGTGCCATATAGGGGTAGATGCCACTTGCGGAGTAGCCCACAAGGGTTGCGAAATCGTGAGCGCACAGGGCATCGCCCGTCTCGACCACCAGGTCGGCAAAGGTGCGAACGCCGGCGCGGATCAAGTGGTTATGCACAGCGCCCGTGGCCAAAAGCGACGGGATGGGGACCTCACCTGCAGCAGCGCGGTCGGAAAGCACCACGATATTCACGCCATCGCGAACAGCGGACTCAACGTCTTGCGCCAGCTTGTCGAGCGCGCGAACCAGGGCACCGGGAGCATCGTCGCGCTTATAGACCGCACGGAAACGCGCCGTCTTGAAGCCCACGCGATTAATGGCGCAGATGGCTTCGAACTGCTCTTTATCCAGCAGCGGATGCGGCAGGCGCACCAGCTGGCAGGCGGTGCGGGAATCCTCAAGCAAGTTACCGTGGTTGCCCAGGTACAGCTTGGTCGAAGTCACAAAGCTCTCGCGCAACGCGTCGATCGGCGGGTTTGTAACCTGCGCGAACAGCTGATAGAAGTAATCAAAGAACGAACGGTTCTTCTTGGAGAGCACTGCAAGCGGCGCATCGATGCCCATAGAGGCCAGAGGCACCTTGCCTGCCTGCGCCATGGGACGCACCGCCTCGTCGACGTCGTCCCAGTGGTAGCCCAAACGGGCCATGCGCACAACCTCGGGAACATCGGCGTCCTCGCAGGGAGGCTCGGTCTTAGCGGCATCGAGGTCCTCGATATCGAGCGTCTCCTCGGCAATCCAGTCGCGATAGGGCTTTTGCATGGCAAGGGCACGGCGAATCTCGTCGTTGTACTTCACGCGGCCCTGCGCAAAATCGACCTCGAGCATCTCGCCCGGGCCCAAGCAGCCCGCCGTAAGCACATTTGTCGGATCGATTTCGATGGTGCCCACCTCGGAGGAGAGCAGAAAGCGGTCGTCACGCGTCACATAGTAGCGAGCCGGGCGCAGACCGTTGCGATCGAGCGCGGCGCCCAAGGTACGACCGTCGGTAAAGGCGATTGCGGCAGGACCGTCCCAGGGCTCCATGAGCATGGACTGGTAGGCATCGTAGGCACGACGCGCCTCGGACAGATTCGCGTTGTGGTCCCACGGCTCGGGCAGCAGCAAAGAGACGGCGCGCGTGAGGGGTCGCCCGTTCATGACCAGGAACTCAAGGACGTTGTCGAGAATGGCGGAGTCGGAACCTTCGCGGTTAATGATAGGCAGCACGCGCTCAAGGTCGTGCTGGAGCACCGGCGAGTAGAGGTTTGGTTCGCGGGCGCGAATCCAGTTGACGTTGCCCTTGAGGGTATTGATCTCGCCGTTGTGGATGATGTAGCGGTTGGGATGCGCGCGCTCCCAGCTGGGCGTGGTGTTGGTGGAGTAACGGGAATGGACAAGGGCCACCGCCGTCTTGACCGCAGCATCGTTGAGGTCGATAAAGAAGCGGCGCATCTGTGTGGCCACGAGCATGCCCTTGTAGACCACAGTGCGCGAGCTCATGGAGCAAACGTAGAAGATCTTTCCCTTCAGGGAATACTCGGCATCGGCGCGCTTCTCGACGGTGCGTCGGCAAACGTACAGGCGGCGCTCAAAGTCGTCACCCGCCTCAACGCCCTCGGGGCGACCCAAAAATGCCTGCAGGATCGTAGGCATGCAGGCCCGGGCCGTCTCGCCCAGATCATGCGGGTCTACCGGGACGCGACGCCAAAACAGCAAGGGTACGCCGGCCTCGGCGCAGCCTTCTTCAAAGACACGGCGCGCGTCTTCAACGCCACACTCGTCCTGCGGGAAAAAGAGCATGGCAACGCCGTAATCGCCCTCAGCGGGCAAAATCTGACCGCACTTCTGTGCTTCTTTGCGGAAAAAATGATGCGGCACCTGGAAGAGGATGCCGGCACCGTCGCCGGTGTTTTTCTCCAAACCCGTGCCGCCACGGTGCTCCAAATTGACGAGTACCGAAAGCGCATCGTCCAAAATCTGATGGCTCTTTTGTCCATGAAGATTAGCGAGCGCGCCAATGCCGCACGCGTCGTGTTCGAACTCAGGACGATACAGTCCCTGATGGTGCTGGTCAGCGGGATTTCCCTGCTCCTGCATCGTTTACCTCCCCGATAGCTTCTAGCTCCATCACGCACACACAGTATTCACGTAGTGCGTGAGGGCTCCATACTACGGCGGTAGGTTTACGGAGATGTTTCCCCGCTGTTTCGAAACATATGCGTAACGCGCAGGCAAAAAACGAACGCGGGGCGAGAGCCGATGAACCTCGCCCCGCGTTGGGAAACGCATGATGTATCTAGCACATGTTACTCGTCGACGCGCTCAAACTGATCGGGGCCCACGCCGCATACCGGGCAAACGTAGTCCTCCGGCAGCTCAGGCGTATCGACCTCGACCTCGTAACCGCAAACGGTGCAGACAAACTTGTAGGTTTTCTTCTCTTCAGCCATGATGTCCTCCCTAGAACAGGCTGTGTACTTATTAATAGTATAAGTTCCTATTTAATAAACGCAAGTCTTTTCATGCCAGTTGAGCAAAAAGAAACGGCCTCCCAAAGGAAGCCGTAATTGAAGTCGCCATGACGCCCGCGCACCCGCATGGCTGAGATGCCGTAGAGCGGTTTGACCGAGGAGGGTACCGCGCCTAGCGTGCGGCGCCCGACGATTGAGCGCCGAAGTGTGGTGCCCCCGTTCACGCCCCTGCGGGGCTGAGGTGCCGCAGGTTGCCGCGAAAGAGGAGCGCAGCGTACACAAGGTACGTAAGCGACGATTGGACGCCAAGATTCTGCGCCCGACCCGTCGCCCCTCCCTGCGGGGCTGAGGCGCCGCAGGTTGCCGCGAAAGAGGAGGGCGCACGCCTAGCGTGCGGCACCCGACGATTGAACGGCAAGATGTGGTGCCTCAGTCCCGCAGGCGTGTTTTGAGGGCTCGGTCGATCTCCCGCTGCACATCGCGCTTGGCCATATCTTCGCGCTTGTCATAGAGCTTTTTGCCGCGGCCCAGACCAAGGAGCAGCTTCACGCGGCCCGAATCGTTAAAGTACAGCTCCAGTGGAACAAGCGCATAGCCGCGATTGCGCAGCTTGCCATCCAGGTAATCAATCTCTTTACGATGAAGCAAAAGCTTCTTGCGACGATCGGGGTCGCGGTTCCACACGCCGCCGTTGCTGTACGGATGGATGTGCAGGCCCACAAGCCAGCACTCTCCCCCACGGATAATCGCAAAGGTGTCCGTAATCTGGCAGGTGCGCTCGCGAATGCTTTTCACCTCGGCACCGGCAAGCTCAACACCGCATTCGATGGTCTCGTCGATAAAATACTCGTGGTGCGCCGAGCGGTTTTTAGAGATGAGCTTGTGCTCCTTCTTACTGGGCATTGGCGCCACCCTCGTTATCTGCCTCGCGAATCATCTTGATCAGCACGGAGCAAGCCTCCTTGCCAATAAGCCCGTTTGCGCGTGCCGTATACTCGGCAGCCCGGGCGCGGTCCCCCGCCATTGCGGCATCGGACGCACAGATGAGCAGGCAGATGGCAACATCGGCCGAAGGACTCGTGGGAATGCCCTGGATCGAGAGCTCGCCCGTAACATGGTCGTCGGAATCCTTAGCGACCTCGGGATGTTCCTTGGCAAGGCGGTCCATCAGCGCTACCGTGCGCGCATCGGCAGGAGCCAAGCGCACGGCCAGGCGCGCGCACCCAGAAGCGGCAACGGCGTTGTCCTGGTCGATAAAGAGCTGGCCCAGATTGGAATAGGCGCGCGCGGCGACGCGACCATCGGAAGCGCGCTCGAGCACAGAGTTGGAGAGTGCCGCCCACTCCTGAATATCGCCCAGCGCACGGAAAATCTCGGCCAAATCAAGACGATACTTGCAGTTCATGGGGTTCCAGCGCACCGCCTGGATAAGCGCATCGCGTGCGCGCTCGTAATCTTGCTGCTGAATACACACGTATGCTACATCGGAATACAGGCGATCAAACGGAGCCGGCACCGCAACGATACGGCGCGGATCATGCTCAACGCGCGCATAGCATAGACGCTCAAAGGAGTCCTGGAAGCTAAAGTACTGCACCTCGTCCGTTGCCTGGCAGTCCTCGGCAATATACTCCTCGGCAAGCTCCAGATAACGCTCAAGCATCTGCGATGCCGTCGAAATGTCGCCCGCCGCCAGATACGTCTCGGCGTACTCGATATCTTGTTCGGAAATCGGCGTTTCCACATGTCCTCCTGAGTCTCGGTTCGGCTTCTCAGTGTAGCCTAAATGCTCAAGGTATGTATGAGCTTGAAGTTGAGGTGGCCTCGCATGCAGTCGGCGCCCACAACCTCCACGATTGTCCGCTGGCCAAGCGAGATGACCTCGCCCGAAGACGTGCCGGTAAGAGTAAGGCGACGCTCATCGAACTCCCACCACTCGTTGCCGCCCAGCGCGCTCATGCGCACCAGGCCTTCCGCCGCGGTCTCGTCCACGCGCACAAAAGCACCCATCTGGTCGATCCAGGTGACGGTTGCCGCCATGCGCTCGCCCACACGCTGAGCGTAGTATTGGGCAACCTTCACCTTTTGAGAGTCGCGCGCGGCAGCATCGGCGATGCGCTCGCGCGAAGACGCCTCCCGGCAAAGCGCCGGCAGAATGTGCTCCATATCCTGGGCACCCGTGCCTACCAGATGCGGCGCCCGCTCGCACGCAACGCGGGCACCCAGCCGCTCACATACAAGAAGCATCTTGAGGGCGCGATGAACCAGCAGGTCTGGGTAGCGTCGAATAGGGCTTGTAAAGTGGCAGTATGCCTCGGCGCCCAGGGCATAGTGCCCCAGGTTGTGCGGACGATACACAGCTCGCTGCATCGCACGCAGGAGCAAGGCATTCACCATAGGGGCCTGAGAGGTCTGAGCGCTGCGCTCCAGCACACCCTCGATAGCATGGAAGTCACCGGTCATGATGCCCAGCGCCTCTTGGCGGTCGATCGCCTGAGCCTCGATCAGCACTTCTGCCGCAGCCGTCAACTCGTCGGGCGAAGGGTCCTCGTGCACGCGAAACGCCGCAGACACCCCCGCCGCCACCAGCTTTCTTGCCACGCACTCGTTGGCAAGAAGCATGGCCTCTTCCACAAGCGACGTCGCCGCGGTACGACGGCGCACATCGATGCGCTTAGGCACGCCCTCGTCGTCAAGGGCCACATGGACCTCGCTTGATTCGTAATCGATAGCACCGCGGCGACGCCTAACCCCCTGGCGTGCACGTGCAAGCTCGTCGGCATCGCGAAGAAACGCAGTGATTTCGATCCCGCAGGCGGCAGCGTCTCGACGCGCCCGCTCGGCACGCTCCACGCATGCCAAATCGACATCCTCGGCGTCTCCCCCATCGCTCGCTGCTTCTCCACCCCGAAGCAACCAATCGGCCGCATCGTAATCAAGGCGCACGCGCGACTGAATCACACTCGGATAGGCACGGCTCGATACCACGCGCCCGCGCGCATCGAGCTCGATATCCACGGTAAAGGCAAGGCGATCCTCGTGCGGCCGCAAGGAGCACAGATCGTTCGACAGGCGCTCGGGCAGCATGGGCAGCACACGATCGGCCAGGTAAACACTGGTGGAGCGCATGCGAGCCTCAAGATCGATAGAACTCTCCCATAGCACGTAATGCGACACGTCGGCGACATGCACCCCAAGCTTCCAACCGCCCACAGGCGTGCGTTCAACGGAGATGGCGTCGTCAAAGTCGCGCGCATCCACCGGATCGATCGTCAGCAAAAAGCGATCGCGAATATCGCGGCGCAGCGGATCTTGCAACGCAGATTCGATATCGAGCTCCAGTGACTCGGCCTCCGCGAGTGCAACCGGCGCATAGCCGTCAGCCAAGTCGTAGCGCGCCATGACGGTCTGTATGCCGGCATCCGGGGCGTCTTCTCCACCGATGCGCCGCTCAATCGTCACCACGCCCGACTCCATGCGCGTGGGATAGCTCACAATCCGCGCGGCGACAAGGTCGCCATCGGTCACGCCCAACCGCTCGGGCGACTGGTCATGCGGAGGGACAAAGAAATCGAGCTTGGCGCGCTTATCCAACGGGCGCACGACGCCCAGCGGCCCCGCCTGGTGATAGGTTCCCACCAAGACGGTCTGGGAACGCTCCTCCACCGATTCGACCTGCGCGCGGCGCTCGCCGCCCGGCCCGCGATGCAAGCTCACCGTTACGGTATCGCCCGGCATGGCCTCGCGCATACCGCGCTCGGTAAGTCTGGACACGCCCTCGGCAGTCTCTACCGTAGCGATGCCGCCCGTCACGTGCACTGTGCCCAAAAGGCCCGCTACGCGGCGCGAACGCACGGAAGAACGATGCCCGTTCGTCTTATGTTTACGCCCCAAGGCGAACCTCCAATCGATCCACAAAAAACAGCAAAGGGCGGGCCGCATAATGCGACCCGCCCCTATCGTGTACCCCTTTGGGCCCTCAGGCTATACCTTAAGGTAGCGCCTCATAGCGATGGCAGAGCCAAACAGGCCAATGACCACGCCGACGAGAAGCAGCGCGCCATAGGTGGCCAAAAACATCTGGATAGGAATCGCAAAGGTGAGGAACTTGATGCTGTTTTGCAGCGCGGGGATGCCCACGTTGCGGATAATCTCCAGCACGCCAATGGCGAGCACAGAGCCCAGCAGGGCCTGCAAAACGCCCTCGGTGATAAACGGTCCGCGGATAAAGCCGTTCGAAGCGCCCACAAGGCGCATGATGGCGATCTCGCGACGACGCGCGGTGATCGAGAGGCGAATCGTGTTGTTGATAAAGATGAAGGCGATAAACGTGAGGAGCGCCACGACCACGATAGCGGCGATGCGAATGTAGTTAGTCACCTGGAACAGACGGCCAACCTCCTCCCGACCATACAAAACGCTTGCCTCGACATCGGCGTCTTTATCGTCTACCCCGGTGTTTTCGTCCTCAACGATCTTGCGGAAGCTCGAGCTCTGCTTGATCTTTGTGGCGGTGGAGGCAACCTGCGAGGGATCCTCCATCTCAATCACAAAGGAGCGCGGCAGCGGGTTCTCGCCGTCGAGCGCCGACATAGTGGCATCGGCGTTGTTGGACACCTTGCTCTTGTAGTCGGAAAGGGCATCTTCTTTAGTCTTGAAGGTTACGTTCTTGACGTTATCCCAGCTCTTGAGCTCGGACTCGAATGCCTTGATATCATCGTCGGCGGCGTCGTCGGAAATAAACGCGTTGATGGTAACTTCCTGCTCCACCGTACCGATCGCGGCATTGACCATCGCGGAACCGACGATGAACAGGCCGATGATGAACAGCGACAGGAAAATGGTGATGACCGCACCCAGAGACGTGGTCCAGTTGCGGAAGAAGTGCCTATTGGCCTCCTTGATGGAATAACCCAGATTGCTAGGCGCCATAGTTGCCGTAACCTCCCCTCTCCTGGTCGCGAATGACATGACCGGCCTCGAGCGCGATAACGCGACGGCGCATGGAGTCGACCATGGCGCGGTCGTGCGTGGCCACGATAACCGTGGTGCCCGTGCGGTTAATGCGCTCGAGCAGCTTCATGATGCCAAGCGAAATGGCGGGGTCGAGGTTACCGGTGGGCTCGTCGCAGATCAACAACGGCGGGCGGTTGACCATAGCGCGGGCAACGGCAACGCGCTGCTGCTCGCCGCCGGAGAGCTGGTCGGGCATGGAGTCCATCTGGTCTGCCAAGCCAACAAGGCGCAGCACCTCGGGAACCTGGCTGCGAATGACGCCGCGCGGCTTGCCGATGCACTCAAGGGCAAAGGCGACGTTCTCGTAAGCCGTCTTGTTGGGCAGGAGCTTAAAGTCCTGGAAGACGGCGCCGATCTGACGACGGAGGAACGGGACCTTGCGGTTCTTAATGCGCATCAGGTCCTGGCCGGCAACGAGCACGCGGCCGGACGTGGGCTTGACATCACGCATCAAGGTGGAAAGCAGCGTGGTCTTGCCGGAACCGGAGTGGCCGACGAGGAAGACGAACTCACCGGGGTAAATCTCGATGTTCACATCGTCCAGCGCGGGCTTATTGGGCTGCGCGGCATAGATCTTGGTAAGGTGCTCCATCAGGATAACGGGCTCGACACCCGCATCGCGGGCCATCTTCTTGCGCGAATCCACCTGCGGAGCAAAGACAGAGGTAAAGTCTGGATTCTGCAGGGCGGCGTCAAGCGAGGCAACCTGCTTTTGCTCGGAAACATCCGTGGATGCGGGATCGACCGCACCGGCAGAGGTCATGAAGGCGCCCGTGGAAGACGGAGCAACGGGATCTGTCGGCGAAGGGATGTTGAGGAGTCCGGGTTGCGTAACCTGCGGGTCCATATCGGCATCCAAAGATGACATGGTGATGTCCTCGGCGGCATCGGCCATATCGAGCGGGACCACCGGAGCGGTCACGTCGGGTGCAGGAGTGTATGCAAAGGGATCGGTTACGGGCTCATAGCCCGTGTCTTCCGGAGCGACGATATCGTCTGCCGAGACAACCGACAACCGAGGGTCTTCGACCTTCGGCGCCGCTTGCCCGTCTCCGGGCTTACGGAAGTGGTTACCCACAAAAGCTCCTTTACGTCGTGCGTTTAAACTACATGAGCGCACCTATTGTAGCAAGACACTTGGCGCGTCATCAAAGTGGCATATGTTTGAACGTCATTTGCACGAAAGGCACGCCACCGTGCGCCATCAAAAAGGCTTCGCTCGCCAAAAAAGACAAGCGAAGCCCAATAAAACCGCTTTGCGATGACAGCGAGAACGGGTGCTACGCCATAAAGGCGGCAACCTTCTTGGTGATGCTCTCAGCATCGAGACCAAACTCATGGAGCAGGTCGAGCGCGGGACCGGAGTACCCAAAGACGTCCTCCACGCCGATCTTCTTCATGGGAACCGGGTGGTTTTGGACCAAGACGTCGGCAACGGCATCGCCCAGGCCGCCAATCACGGAGTGCTCCTCGACCGTCACCACGCGGCCGGTCTTCTCGGCGCTCTTCAAAATGATATCGGCGTCGATAGGCTTGATGGTGTGGATGTTGATGACCTCGGCATCGATGCCGCGCTCGGCAAGGGCCTCGGCGGCTTCGAGAGCAGCAGAGACCATAAGGCCGCAGGCGACAATAGTCACGTCGGAACCCTCGCGCATAAGGATGCCGCGACCCAGCTCGAACTCATAGGTCTCGGGGTCGTTGATGACGGGGGCGGCCAAGCGGCCAAAGCGCATGTAGACAGGACCATCGAGCTCATAGGCGGCACGTACGCATGCCTTCGCCTCGACGTCATCGGCAGGAACAACCACCGTCATGCCCGGAATGGTGCGCATGAGGGCGATATCCTCGTTGCACTGGTGCGTAGCTCCGTCCTCGCCCACCGAGATACCGGCGTGCGTGGCGCCGATCTTGACGTTGAGGTGCGGATAGCCAATGGAGTTGCGAACCTGCTCGAAGGCGCGGCCGGCAGCGAACATCGCAAAGGTGCTCGCAAAGGCAACGCGACCGGTGGTGGCAACGCCCGCAGCCATGCCCATCAGGTTGGACTCGGCGATACCGGCGTTGAAGAAGCGGTCGGGATAGGCCGCCTTGAACTTTGCCGTCTGGGTAGCAGCCGCCAGGTCGGCATCGAATACGACAAAGTCGTCGTGCTCGGCACCCAGCTCGACCAGGGCCTCACCATAGCTCGCGCGAGTGGCGATTCTCTTCACGTCTGCCATTATTCGCCCTCCTTGTCATGAGCGTCGAGCTCGGCCATGGCCTGAGCGTACTGTTCGTCGTTGGGAGCCTTGCCATGCCAGCCAACCTGACCCTCCATGAAGGAGACGCCTTTGCCCTTGGTGGTTTCGCACACGATACACGTGGGCATGCCGTGGGTCTCGCGGGCCTCGGCAAAGGCGGCGCGCAGCTGAGCGAAGTCGTTGCCGTCGGCGACCTCGATCACATGGAACTTGAACGCACGGAACTTATCGGCGATAGGCATCGCGGAGTTGACCTCCTCGATGGCGCCATCGATCTGCAAGCCGTTGTGATCGACGATCAAGCAGAGGTTATCGAGCGCGTGGTTGCCCGCAAACATAGCGGCCTCCCACACCTGGCCCTCCTCAATCTCGCCGTCGCCCAACAGGGCATAGGTGCGATAGGTATCGCCCCAATGCTGAGCGGCAAGCGCCATTCCCACGGCAGCGGAAACGCCCTGGCCAAGTGAGCCGGTGGACATGTCCACGCCTGGGGTATCGTTCATGTTGGGATGGCCCTGCAGGTGACTGCCAATATGGCGAAGCGTAAGCAGGTCTTCCTTGGGGAAAAAGCCGCGCTCGGCAAGTACGGCGTAGAGGGCGGGCGCGCAGTGGCCCTTGGAGAGCACGAAGCGATCGCGATCGGCGCGGCGCGGGTCGGCCGGGTCGATATTCATCTCCTCGAAATACAGGTAGGTCATGATCTCCGTAGCTCCAAGCGAGCCGCCGGGATGTCCCGACTTCGCCGCATGGACACCGGTGACGATTCCCTTCCTCACTTCGTTGGCAAGGTGCTTGAGCTCTTCATCGCTCATGGTGCCTTCCTTTCGCACGTTGTGTCGTCGGTTACGAATACGTCCGCGCCGCTTTGGTTTGCAAAGCGACACGTACGCTTCCCCATTATGAACCAAGCGTCTCCCATTGCCAGGCACAACTGCGCTACGGGGTTATCAATCGGCCAGTGGGCGCAAACGTTTTTTCACTCATGTAAAAAACAGCGGCGGGCATCGCACACCCGCCGCTGCACTACACGCCCAGCTCTTTGAATCCCTCGCCAAACGCCTCGGTGACATCGGAGATGATGACGATGGCGTCTCGGTCGCGCTCGGCCACAATAGCCTTTAGGGGCGAAAGCTCGCGACGCTCCAAAATCACCATGAGCACTGGCTTGTCGTTACCGCTCCACATGCCCGTCGCGCTCAGCTTGGTACAGCCGCGCCCCAAGCCGTGCAAGATGTCGGCCGCGATATCGTCAAAGCTATCTGAAATGACAAAAGCCATACGGCGCTTGTTGCCGCCGTCGACCACGGCATCGACTACGATGCCCATGAGCACCATGGCGAGCGCAGCGTAAAGCGCATTGATGAGCGAGAACACGGGAATCGAAAGCGCACAGACGGTAACGTCGATGACCATGGTGGTAGCGCCCACCGGCAACGACGTCTTGCGCGAGATGATCTGGCCGATGGTATCCGACCCGCCGGTATTGGAGCCGCAGCGCAGCACCAAGCCGTAACCCAAGCCGCACGCCAGCGCACCCCAAAGGGCCGAAAGCATCAGCTCCTCGCCGCCAAGCGGCGTGACAAAAGGCGCAAAGAGGTCGGTGAACACACCGAGCAAAACAAATCCCGTCACGGTTTGAATAACGTAGAGCAGGCCTCCGGCGCGTGCCACCGCCAGCAGCAGCACGGCATTGATCACAATGGTCTGGATGCCAACGGGAAGCGTCAGGCCATTGCGGGCGCCCAGCTCTTGGATAATCGTCGCCACGCCGGTAACGCCGCCCGCGGCAAGACCGTTGGGAATCATGAACATGTCGGTTGCGAACGCCGCGATAGCGCAACCGAGCACGACCATCGGCAGATCGCGCACGAAGTTCGATTGGATGATGCGCTTGATATCCAAACGATGCCCCACTATTCCTCCCCATGAGAAAGGACGCATCGCAACGTTCGCGGTGCGCCCCTTAGGTATCAACGGCTCGATTGTACCGGATGAAGCGCGGCTCGAACACCGCCCCTTCCGTCAGCGTAGGCTATTCGTCCAGCAAGGTATCCTCTGCAGACGGACCCTCGGCATTGCCGGTTGCCCAGCGATGATAGCCAAAGATAAACGGGTCTAGGTCCCCGTCTTCCAAAACAGCATCGGGGTTACCCGTCTCTACACCTGTACGCAGGTCTTTGACCATCTGATACGGATAGAGCACATAGCTTCGAATCTGATTGCCAAAGCCGATAGTATGCTTGGGCCCGCGAATCTCGTCGAGAGCCTCTTCGCGCTTTTGAAGCTCCAGCTCGTAGAGGCGCGCTTTGAGGATCTGCATACATGCGGCTTTGTTCTGTATCTGGCTGCGTTCGTTTTGGCAGGTGACCACAATACCTGTGGGGATATGCGTGACGCGCACGGCAGAGTCGGTGGTGTTAACGCCCTGGCCGCCGGGGCCGCTCGCGTGGTACACGTCCACGCGAATATCGCCGGGATCGATCTCGACCTCGATATCATCGGGCAGCACCGGGATGACCTCTACGCCCGCAAATGTAGTCTGGCGACGCTTTTTATCGTCCGTAGGCGAAATGCGCACCAAACGGTGCACGCCCGCCTCGGCACGCAGCATGCCAAAGGCGTTCTTGCCCTCAACGGTGATGGTGGCACGGTCGATGCCGATAACCTCTGCCGCGGGACAGTCGTTGACCGTCACCTTCCAACCGCGGCGCGCGCAGTACTTCATGTACATCTTAAAGAGCATGAAGGTCCAGTCCTGCGCCTCAAGACCGCCCTGGCCGGGCTTGATGGTGAGAATCGCGTTGCCGTGATCAAACTCGCCGGTAAACCAGCTGGAGAGCTCCATATCGTCGATCTTGCGCTCGAGAGCCTGCGCCGTAGACGCTGCCTCGGCCAGCAACTCCTCGTCGCCGCCCATCTCGTCGGCAAGTTCGAGTGCGGCAAGAGCATCGGAGATGCCCTCGCGCGCATCCGCCACAGCCTGGATGTCCTCTTTGCAACTGGAGAGCTCGGCCATCAGCGTGCGGGCGGCATCGGGGTTATCCCAAAAGCCGGCCTCGGTACTTTTTGCCTCAAGCTCCGCCACGCGGGCGCGCTTCTCATCTAAATGGAGATAAGCCTCGACCTCGGCCAGACGCGCGCTCAAGGCGTCCAGGGCCTCGGCCGAGGTTGTCATGATTTCAGTCGACACTTATCGGTTCCTACCGTGGCAGTTCTTGAACTTCTTGCCCGAGCCACAAGGACACGGCTCGTTGCGCCCCACGTTGACATAGGGGTCGTCCGACTCGTCTTTGCGGTAGGTCTGCACGTGACCAAAGGAATTGGCAGCGCCGGAGCCGCCCGTGACGGCGGTGCGAGCGCGGGCAGCAGCCTCGCGGCGAACAGTCGCAGATGCGTCGTCGCCATCGACCTCGCCCGGACCGGAGTACTGGGCTCCCTCAAGCTCGGCGGGAGCGTCGTGCGTAGGCGCGGGAGCGTTCTTGATCTCGATGCGCAAAACGGTGCGCAGGTAATCCTCGTACATGGTGTCGACGAGCATCTGGAACGCGCCGTAGGCCTCGGTCTTGTACTCGACCAACGGGTCGCGCTGACCAAAGCCACGCAGGCCGATGCCCGTCTTGAGGTAGTCCATCTCCTGCAGATAGGACATCCAGCGCGTGTCGATGACGCGAAGCATAACCTGGGAGGAGAGCATGTGCATGGGCTTCTCGCCAATGCGCTGCGCCTTTGCGGCAAAGCAGGCGTCCACAAACTTGTCCACCGTCTCCATGACCTCGCCCTGGTCGGCGTCATCGGAGACCTCGGGCAGCTCCTTGGAGCCGGTGAGCTCGGAGAGCCACCTCATGAGGCCGCGGACGTCCCACTCCTCCGAGGAGGCGCTCTCGGGGCAGAACTCCTCGACCTTGCGCTGGACGGTGTCGTAGGTGACCTCGTCGATGTGGGCCATGAGGTCCTTGCCGTCCAGGATCTTGTTGCGCTCCTCGTAGATGACCTGGCGCTGGGTGTTCATGACGTTGTCGTAGTCGAGGACGTTCTTACGCATGGCAAAGTTGACTTCCTCAACCTTGCGCTGGGCGCTCTCAACGGCCTTGGTGACCATCTTGGCCTGGATCGGCATGTCATCGGGCATCTCGTACTTGGTCATCATGGCTGCGATGCGATCCATGCGATCGCCGCCGAACAGGCGCATGAGGTCGTCTTCGAGCGAGAGGTAGAACTGGGTCTCACCCGGATCGCCCTGACGGCCGGAGCGGCCTCGGAGCTGGTTGTCGATACGGCGGGACTCGTGGCGCTCGGTACCGATCACACAAAGGCCGCCGGCCTGCTTGACGCGCTCTTTTTCGGCAGCGCACGCCGCGCGGGCGCGCTCAAGGGCCTCGATGTAGGCCTGCTTGACCTCATCGATCTGCACGGCATCGAACTCGCCGCCCAAAAGCCTCGAGAGGCTCTCGGGAGTGATCTGGGTCGGGTCGTTGGCAAGAAGTACCTGCTCGATTGCCTCGGGATCAAGCTTGAAGCCGAATCGGCGCACTTCTTCGCGAGCAAGCTCCTCGGGGTTGCCGCCAAGCAGGATGTCGGTACCACGGCCAGCCATGTTCGTCGCGATGGTGACAGCGCCCTCGCGACCAGCCTGGGCAACAATTTGCGCCTCGCGCTCGTGGAACTTGGCGTTGAGGACGTTGTGCTCGATTCCGCGCTTGGCAAGAATACGCGAGAGCTTCTCGGAATTCTCGATGGAAACAGTGCCGACCAGGCACGGCTGTCCCTTGGCGTGGCGCTCCTCGACGTCGGCGGCAACTGCAGCGAACTTCGCGTCAATCGTGCGGTACACGAGATCGTCGTGGTCCACTCGCTGGACCGGCTTGTTGGGCGGGATCACCTGGACGGGAATGTGGTAGACCTCGCGGAACTCTGCGTCCTCGGTCATGGCGGTACCGGTCATGCCGGCGAGCTTGTCATACATGAGGAAGTAATTCTGGAGAGTGATGGTGGCGAGCGTCTGGTTCTCCTCGCGGACGATCACGCCTTCCTTTGCCTCTATGGCCTGATGCAGGCCCTCGGAGTAGCGCCTGCCCTCCATAATGCGGCCGGTGAACTCATCGACGATCTTGACCTCGCCGTCGACGACAACATACTGCTGGTCACGGTGGAACATGTACTGCGCCTTAAGGGCCTGCCGCAGGTGGTTGACGAGCTGACCCGAGACGTCGGCATAGATGTCCTCGATGCCCAGGTTCGCCTCGACCTTCTTCAGGCCTTCGTCAGTGGTCGCGATGGTGTGCTTGGCCTCATCCATCTCGAAGTCGACGTCAGGCGTAAGACCACGGACGGCACGAGCGAAGTCCTTATAAGTGCTCGCGGACTTGGTGCCGGCGCCCGAGATAATGAGCGGGGTGCGGGCCTCGTCGATAAGAATGGAGTCCGCCTCGTCGACGATAGCGTAGTGGTGGCCGCGCTGGACTCGCTGGTTTGCGCGAGTAACCATGTTGTCGCGAAGGTAGTCAAATCCGAACTCGGAGTTCGTGCCGTAAGTGACGTCAGCCTCATAGGCGGGCTTCTTGAGGTTGAGCTTCATGCCGTTTTGAATAAGGCCGACCCTCATGCCGAGGAAGCGATAGATGCGGCCCATCCATTCAGAGTCGCGCTTCGCAAGGTAATCGTTGACGGTAATGATGTGCACGCCCTCGCCCGGGATAGCGTTGAGGTAACCGGCGAGCGTAGAGACGAGGGTCTTACCTTCGCCGGTCTTCATCTCGGCGATGGTTCCCCTGTGCAGGGCAATGCCGCCGATGATCTGAACATCGAAGTGGCGCAGGCCCGTGACACGGCGAGAGGCCTCCCTCACCGTGGCAAAAGCCTCCGGAAGCAGATCATCAAGAGACTCGCCGGCCTTATAGCGCTCGCGGAAGAGCTCTGTCTGGCCTCCGAGCTCCTCATCTGACATGGCTTTGAACTTGGGCTCGAGGTCGTTAACCGTCTCGGTGATCTTCTGGTATTCCTTGAGCTCTTTGTCCGCGCCAATCGAGAGCAGCTTGGAAAGGAAGTTGGCCATATGGGCTCTCCTAGCAATCTAAAGCGAATATCGCTGACAATTTATCCTTTTTACTTTACTCATTGGCCCAACATTTGTTCAGTCATCCCTGTTCCTATCGCAAAAGAATCACGGCGTACCCCCTGTCACTATGCGCCAACGGCCCGCATACGACCCATTGCGCCAAGGCCGCCCAGCTCGCCAATCGGTTCATTCATGGCCCTCTCAAGCTGCTTAGATGGCACCCGATTTGACTTTGCGGAAAGTCTCTTGACGTAGGCGTGGTATCTTCTTTGGGCCTCCGCCTCCCGACCCCCAGCCCTCAGCGCTCGTATAAGCAGGCACATGGCATCTTCTCGCATCTCATCGACAAACAACGCATTTCCCGCGAGCCTGGCCGCCAATCTCCTCTTGTCTAGCCTCAGCGCCGCCTCGGCGCCCGCAACCATCGCGTCGGCATAGAGCTTCCTCAGCTCGGCCCTCTTCTCGGCGAAATACTCCTCGCCGTCCTCTGCCACATTACAGAGATCTCCGACATACAGCGTTTCTGTTCGCAGCGCGGCATTGCAGACCTTCTCATCGGCCGAGCTTTCAACCGCAGCCTTTGCCCACAAAATAAACTCGTCAACATCGCAGGACACGTTATCGCTCGCCAGTCTTAGGATCTTGGTCGCCTTGTTCGTGATGAAGATATCCTCGTCAAAGCCGTGCGCCAAGAGCGCCTTGCGCACCGCCGAAGTAGCTGAATACACCTTTTGGCGCCCGCGCTTCTCAATCGCGATCTCGGGCCACAGGTCCTCAGCCATTCGAGCCCTTCCGACCATATGCCCTTTTTGGAGCGCAAGGTACTCAAGAACCGCTCTTGCGCTTCTCCCCCCGAGCATCCGCTCGGAAACTCGTTTTCCGTCAGCCCAAATCGAGAATTCCCCAAGGACGTTAATCCTGGCCAGTCCTTCAAGGTCCTCCGGCTCCGCCTTCCCGCTCTCGCTGAGTTTTTTCGAAGCTTTTCCGCCCATGCAGGTTCTCATCGCTGAATCGAGGTTGCGGCGCCACTCGGCGGGAGCTTGATCTCCAAGGTCCCTTGAGAACTCTCCTACTCCATCAGACAGCGTGACCAGTAGCCACATTTCGTTGACCGGCAGCTGTTGCCTTCCAAGGTCTACCGGGGCTGCGTCATCATCCACATCCCAAGAAATCTCGTGGATCAGCATGGATATAGCCGCAAGACCGTCGTTATCGTCGACCCTGTACAGGCTGGATCTTTCTCCCAGCTGATACTTTATAACCTGCTTGATAATGCCGGCAACGCGCTCGGCATACGTCCAGCCAATGCTTTTACAGGTCGTCTCGGCCGTATTGACGGCGGCAAGCACATAAGCGCTAGGCCGCTTGCGCAGCAAGCAGAGGCATTCAGCGACAAGCGATAGGGCGCGAACCATCTGGTCACCCGACTTCGTGGCCTTGGACCTCAGCGCTGACACCGTCCTTGGAGGCTCTCCGCTTAACGCTTCGCCCACGAGCCTCGCCGCCCAGACATATCCCATAAGGCCCTTAGCCCCAACCTTATCTAGATAATCCGCGCATTCGTCAACAACTTCGCCGTTATGCCAAGAAGAGCCGCACGAAAACACCTTAGCCAAATGCATATCAAGATTTAGAAGATTGCCAGTAATGGACCTTTGGCGACCTTCCTCGACATACGGTGCCAAGGCTTGGATTGCCATGCCAAAGCGCCCGTTAAACAAGTGATCTACAGCCTCATAATGAGCGGCGAGCCTGGCTTGCAGCCCAGACGGGGATTCCCCCAGCGCAACAACCCCACGGCCGGGCATCTGCAGCAGCTCTCTTAGTCCGACAAGACCGTCACAAAGCATGACAGTCTCGTCAGCGAGCTGCTCTACACCTTGCGTAAGGGACGCGCGATCACGGAAAGAGAGCTCTGTGCCAATAGCTGCCACCGCTTTCTCCAGATACCGTCTTCTTTCGGCATCGTTGCCGTCAATAGTTCCCGGCACTTTATTCAGCAGCTCGGAAATAAGTCTGAGCTCACCCAGATCAAGAAGCTCTGGGCCCCATTCAAGGACCACATCAAAAGCGACGCGCGCATCGCAGCGCGGCAAAAATGAAACAAGCCGCTCGAACTCTCCGCGACGACCGAGAGACGTTAGGCACACCTTTAATAAATCGGCGTTTTCCTTACACGCGCGAGCAAACAAGGGCATGGCAAAAGTCGCCCAGTCAGCGCTCTCCCCAGCGACGCAATCAAATGTTCTCGTATTAAAAGAAGCACCAAAGAAAGGCGCCCATGATGCGAGCTCTCCGAGAAAGTCTTCGTCGTATTTTCCAAGACAGTAGCGCAAATCCGAAAACGACCCCTTGCCAAGGACAGTGATGGCAATTCGCAGACGCAATTCCTCGTCGCACAAAGACCGACGGAAGCTGGCATCAACCAATTCAGCGAGCGTCTCATCATAAGAATTACGCTTCTGATCTGCGCGGGACGGAACAAGGGACTCCAATAGCGTGTGTGCAAGAACGGGAATACCCCTAGACAATCTTTGATGATCGAGCTCATCGCGCGTCGCACCTATCGGAGAAACCGGAGGCTCGCAAATATCGTCAGCCGTTAACAAAAGATGATAGGGAAGCTCATCAAGCAGCTGCCTGGCCTCTGGAAACAGCGTAAGCACAACAAGAGCTCCAACTTTGAGCATGCGCTCGATTGCACGGCTCTGATGAGCAACCTCCAGCTCATCAGAAGCGGGGAGAAGATTAAGAGCAACAACAATCTCGACTTTTTGATCCTTATGCTTGCTCCGAATGTCCCGAGCAAGCTTGGCGAGAGACTCGGAGGCGGCCTCGGGAGAAAAGTTCGAATAGTCTCGGGAATACGCACGCGCGCCAGTCTTCTCGGCCAAAAGACAAACCGCTTTTAAATAGCCGCGAGGACAATAGCCCGGCTCACAGCAAACAGCTACGAGCTTATGCTTTCTAGCGAAGGACAAGAGGACCGGATGCAGCACACCGGTAGCATCCTCGCGATCATCAAAAGCGCCAATAGAAGGACGCTCTGGCTGATGCATATATATGCGTGGGCCCATAGACACTCCAAACAGAATTGACCATCAATGATGTGATGGAAAATATCACTATTGAAGTAAAAATCACCTGATAAAAGGGCCAAGCGGCAGGATGCAAAATGTTAAGGTACTGACAAAATTCCGGCAGAAACGACAAAACCGCATTTGATAGGGTCTTAACAACTGTAAAGGGGGGCGAACTTAAAAATCGGGCAATTTCATTCACCGAATTTTCGTAATAAGAAAATGTGGCCAGTGTCATTCTCTATACCAATTTCAAGGCCGTAGCAGCAGCGATGGGCTGGCTCTGGAACTCCTCCGAGGCCAGCACGTTCAACCCAACCTGGCGTCTTCTCGTGTTCCAGTGGACCACGTAGGCGTCGAGGCGTCCTTGAAGGGCACGGAGTCGGGCCACGTCCTTCCCGGGGAGAACTCGTCCCTGATGTGCCAGAAGACCTGCTCGGCCGCACCGTTGCCGATACAGTTGCCCTTCCTCGGCATGCCAGGCCATACTCGGACTGGTCGACGCCGCCCGCGCGGCCATCCCCTTGCTTCGGAAGTCGTAGGCCGCGGCGAAGAAGTCATTGTCTCAGGACTGCCTGGGTTCGGCGGCGTCCGCGCCCATCTTCCCCCGCGGCCCACCGGGCCCGAAGCCCCTGCCGACGGCGTTCCCGAAGGTCTCGCCGGCGACGCCCCTGCACGATTTGCAGCGGTGGCAGTCGGCCCCGCGACGTATCCCGCAGTCGACGCCCGCTCCGCGCATCATCTTGGGCACGGTCTTGTCGGCGATCATCTCGCCCAGCTCAACGCTCAGGCGCATGGCCGCCTGACTGTGGCCGCAGTCGCTGGCGGTGGTCGAGAGGGTCTCCACGAACGCCCCGCGCGCAGCTCAGCCCCGGCAAGCATCTTCGGTGCGCCTGCACGCACGCCAGCTCGCATGCTTGTGGAAGGACCCTCTCGGCATGCCCTAGGATTGGGCCTGAGCGTCTCAGCACCGCCCTAGCAGCAGAGTTTGCGTCACCTCTCGAAAGGTTACAAAGACATGATCCCGAACGCCTTCATACGTCTTGCCAACCCATGCCACCGTCATATGCATCTGGCTTGCTTCCCGTCCAGGAATGGCAGCACCCCACCACTGAACAAGCGGTAAATGTAGAAACAAAGTCTCGCGGCGTCGCGAGAAACCGAGAGCATCTTAGTCGCCAACTTGAAGCTTTGCCCCGCTAGAAGAGCTCGATCGCCGCCCATCTCGCTTCGATAGCGTGCCTCGCCCCGGAACCGACACGCATAAGAAAACCTCCCGTTTCTCGGTGCCCGAGAAACGGGAGGCGGCTCATCCTTGCGCGGGAATGCCCTTTCCAGCGACTTAAATAAAAAGGAAAACGCCCCTTGCTGGCCGGCGGCGTCCTGCTCTCCCACGGACTACACCGCAG
>OLRJ01000721.1_pt1 | contig 32517 bp, 31 predicted proteins | sample 1672741 | NCBI WGS metagenome assembly OLRJ01 (sample SAMEA3136719, study PRJEB25190) | human gut metagenome | biome: human gut; feature: human-associated habitat; material: faeces | place: Austria | collected 2013 | reverse complement strand
CAGTATGATGATTTCGATGAGCCCAGAAGCCTAAAAAAGCACATGGAATTATATAATGATTTTAAAGGTGCTAAATTCTCTTTTATGAAGGGCGAGACGACACAAGAGATATATGATTCTATTAAAGAAGTTTTGACAAATTTGATGGATAAAGGTGAGTGATACGGATGAAATATGCAGGAAAGACGGTACAAATTATGGCAATGTCCGAATGCCCCAATAAGTGTAAACATTGTTTTGTGGAATATACAGGGCATATTCCTATAGATGAATTGGATAGAATGCTGAATAATTACGTAAAAATTTATGACAAAGTCATTATTAATGGCACAGAACTTTTAATGAATGAGAAGTATATTGAACTTTGCCAAAAATATGGACAGGATTTTATATATACTAATGGAAGATTGTTAACACCTGAGACAAGAATTATGTTGAAAAAGCATGGGATAAGAAGATTATCTATTTCGTTACATTATGGAATTCAAGATAAAATATCAAATATAGATATAGCAGAAATATCACAAAAGATTAGAGAGACAGTTGGGGATGGGTTTGAAGTTAGAGTGCTTTGCAATATATCTAAAGATAATTATAAAATGGTTCCAGAAATTGCGGAATATGTTTATAGCTTAGGAGCCAGAGGAATAAAATTTATTAATTTAATCAAAGAAGGAAAAGGAAAAAACTATGTTTCAAATATTTTATCAAAGCAAGAAATAGATGAGTTCTTTTTCTATTTGAATAATGTTAGAAAGAAATATGAAAAAGAAAAATTTTATATTTCTCGAAATGGTGGGTTTGGAAACGATGAGAGAAGGAAGAATAATTTCAAGTGTCCGGCTGGAAGTGAGTGGGTAACACTTTTACCAGATCATTCTGTTCATCCATGTAATGGCCTTTTATACTCTGAATATAAAATAGGAGAATGGGATGAAAATGCAATTTATATAAATGAACCATTTGAACATGATTGCAAATATTGTACAGTATTAGGATTACAACTATAAATGATCTTCCTTGAGAAGATGTTTCCAGAGTTGAAAAAATAAAGAAAAACTAGAAGATATTATTTGGCTGTGTGAAGAAAGAACTCCTTTGTTGAATGAAAAACACATAACAAATTGTGTTGGGGAGCTTTGCAAGAGCATAGAAAAAACTTGAAAAATCCGAGAAAAGTGATACAATAAAATAGACTAATTATAAATGAAAGAAGGAATATTTGTGAAGAAAAATTATTATATCACAACTCCAATATATTATCCATCAGGAAATCCTCATATCGGTCATTGCTATACTACAGTTGCATGTGATTCAATAGCAAGATATAGAAGAAAACAAGGTTACAACGTCATGTTCCTTACAGGTACTGATGAACATGGCTTAAAGATCGAACAGAAAGCCAAAGAGGCGGGAATAACTCCAAAAGAATATGTTGATAAAGTTGTATTAAAATTTAAAAAATTGTGGTCATATATGAATATTGATTATGACCGTTATATTAGAACAACAGATGAGTATCATATAAAAACAGTTCAGAGCATCTTTAAAAAATTATATGATAAAGGATATATTTACAAGGGAACATATGAAGGCAAATATTGTACACCTTGTGAAAGTTTTTGGACTCCTTCCCAGCTTGTAAATGGAATGTGTCCAGATTGCGGAAGACCAGTAATTGATGCTAAAGAAGAAGCTTATTTCTTTAAATTATCACAGTTTTCGGATAGATTGGAAGATCTGCTTTTAAACACGGATTATTTACAGCCGAAAAATAGAGGAATAGAACTGGTTAATAATTTTATCAAGCCTGGACTTGAAGACTTATGTGTGTCAAGAACAACATTCAAATGGGGAGTACCAGTTACATTTGATGAAAAGCATGTTGTGTATGTCTGGATTGATGCTTTAAGCAATTATATCAGTGCATTGGGTTATGATAATGACCAGTACAATGACTATGAGACTTTTTGGCCGGCAGATCTGCATATGGTGGCAAAGGACATTATGAGATTTCATGCACTTATATGGCCAGCTATGCTTATGGCCTTGGAGCTGCCATTACCAAAGCATTTAGCAGTTCATGGATGGATTACGTTTAATGGTCAAAAGATGAGTAAATCAAAGGGAAACGTTGTTGATCCTTTTGTATTAGGTGAGCGATATGGGTGTGATACAATACGATATCATATTCTCCGTGAGATGGCAATCGGTGCGGACAGCAGCTTTTCTAATGAAGTATTGATCAATCGAATTAATTCAGATTTAGCTAATGGATTCGGTAATTTAGTGTCCCGAACTGTTGCAATGGTTGATAAGTATTTTGGAGGACAGCTGAGCACTGAACGTGAATATGACGCATTGGATGATGAGCTTATTTCTTTAGCTACATCTATTCGGGGTGCTGTTGATACTTATATTGACAATACACAAATTAATTTAGCATTGGCGGAAATATTTAAACTTGTGGATCGGTCAAATAAATATATAGATGAGACGGAGCCGTGGGTTCTTGGGAAAAAACCGGAGAAAAAGGCGCGTCTTGCTACAGTATTGTACAATTTACTGGAGTGTATTAGAATTTCATCTGCATTGTTATCATCTTTTATGCCTTCTACAATGCCAAAAGTATGGGAACAAATTGGTGCGGAAGAAGAACATGTATCATATGACAATATGAACAAGTTTAATGTTTTACCTGTTGATGTTAAGGTTAAAAGAGGGGATATTATTTTCCCTAGAATTGATATCGATAAAGAAATTGAAGCATTAAATGCTATCATAAAAAACAACGAAACCGTTAAAGAAGAAAATAATATTGAGCCAATTGAAAAGAACATTTCATTTGATGATTTCATGAAAGTTGATATGAGAGTTGGCGAGATAGTAGAATGTGAGAAGGTAAAGAAATCCGACAAATTATTACACCTCAAAATCAATGATGGATTTTCTGGAAGACAGATTGTTTCTGGAATTGCAAAATCATATAAACCAGAGGATCTGATCGGAAAAAAAGTCTTCTTTGTAGCGAATCTTGAACCGAGAAAAATATGTGGTATAGAGAGCCAGGGTATGATTGTTGCTGCAGAGAATGAAAACAAAGAGGTTGTTATATCTTTTGCTGATTCAAATCTGAAACCTGGTACTAGATTAGGTTGAAAATGTAAAAAATAGAATTTAAGTTAAAAAATTCTGATTTGTGAATTGCGGACGGCGATAATTCATTTTTATAAACAAAATTAACGTTAACCATATTGAATAATTATACCAATTTGGTACAATAGACCCAACTTATCAATGTATTTTGACAAAGGAGGGTCTTTTTTATGTTAGCAAATGAAAAAATGGCAAGCGAGTTACTTCAGAAGAATCTGTTGTACATTATCAAGAATGAATATCGATCTCAGAAAGATTTTGCAGAAAAAATGGAAATTGCACCGCCGACACTTGTGAAAATCTTAAAATCCGGACAGATTCCCGGTATTTACCCTTTTTTTTATAACTTAGAAAAAGAAACCCCATACACCATGTCAGAAATACTGAGTACTGATATTACAGTCAAAGACGAAGAAAGCTTTTCAAGAGATGTAAGCAAGGAGCAGGCGGACAAGCTGTGCGGTCTTTACTGTTTCTATTACTATGATACGGCTGCTTTCAAGGGACGTGACAATAAAGAGGCGAAAGAAGCCTTAAATAGTGGCTTATTGCTGATTTATAGAAACAAAGCGAATAAGGAATATGCCTGTATTGCGCAGTTTGGCATGAAGGTTAAGGAGATGCGCGAGAAGTTTTTAACCTTGGGCGGAGGGAAAATCAGCACGGTTACTTCGCTGGATAATACCGCAATTAAAATGAAAAGCTATTCCTCTGTTCATTTGTATCAGGGAACCGTGAAAATTACCAGTGGTCATGTTTATCTTACTCTGGATTACGGAGAAAAAGATCATGCTTTTATTATTCTTCACAGACCAGATGGAACTGGAAAATATTATATTGGCGGTCTGGGAGCAATGGTGTCTACCTCAAAGGGCAGGACTTCTTTTCCCTGTATGCAGACGCTGGGCGTGTCACGGTTTAACATGGATATTTCCGAAGAGGAAATTGCAAGAAAGCTGCTGCTGGGCTATCCTTCCATCAAACCAGGAGATAAGTGTGAACCATTGTTGAAGCTGATCAAGCAGTTATATCAGAAACGTCTGGAATACGATAATATTTCCGAGAATTTTGAAATGGAGCTGTCTGATGTATACAGAGAGAGTTTAATTCAGGGGGAAGTTACAAGATTGATCAACAGTGTTGTGGAAAGCAATGTTTTCCGCACATTTAAGATTTCTTATATTGACGATGATGAGTGGTATCATTTTGTAAAAAAATTCAATCCCAGAAATCGTGGATAATAGAACGAGGAGGCTGACTATGGAAGACAGACTGTTGGCACTGAAGAAAACAAAAAATGTTAATACTGCAGCACCTGAAATGGTGGAGGAATATACAGAAGAGCAGATCAAAGAAATTCACGAGAAATATAGCAGAATCATAAAGACGATGTATGCACATGGAGTTATGGCAGATACAAAACTGCTTAATGATGCATTTCAGTTTGCTATGGAGAAACATAAAGGGGCTCTGAGAAAAAACAAAGAGCCCTATATCCTGCATCCTATCGCAGTGGCTCAGATTTTGGCGGATTTAGGCTTTGAAAGCGATCTGGTGGCAGCAGCGCTTTTGCATGATGTTGTAGAGGACTGTGATGTCACTGTAGAATATTTGACGGAACGGTTTGGGAAAAATGTAGCCGATACAGTAGATGCACTTTCCGCAGTAAATGTTATCACATCTGCTGATCCGGAAATGGAGAAAAAAGACGTAGATGTATTATCAGATGTAAAGCTGCTAAATGAAATTGAAAAAAATCCGAAGGCGATCTATGTAAAAATCGCGGACCGTATGCATAATTTGACGACGATCGGTGCTTTCCCTTATGCAAAACAGCGGGCAAAGGCGCAGCATACAAGAGAAATCCTGATTCCGCTTGCACGTAAAATGGGAGTTTACCGTCTGATCTATGAATTGGAAGATTTGTGCTTTGGAATCGAGAACCCAGAATGTTATAGAGCAGTAAAAGAAAAATATGAGCAGCTTTTATGGGAAAACCGGTATGGTGTGAAGGAAATGCAGGATTACCTCACTATGATCTTTTTTGGAGACTCTCTTGATAGTGTTCGAAAGAGTGATTCGCTGTCCAAATTTATTCTTTCCTGTGGATACCGGAAAAGATATATGGAGAGTATTTTTCGTAATGTAACATCGCAGGTCTCGAATATCCTTACGGATCTGGAAAAGAACATATGCAAAGAAAAAGTGGAATTATATGATATCTATTTTATTGTAAAGGATGAATGTGCATTTACAGCGGTAGACGTCTTTTTCCATTTTTATCAGGAGCTCCTGAATGGCTCTTACCGTATCACCGTAACGGAAATTAAAAGAAATGCAGAAGATACCCGTTCGTATTTTGTATTAGTGGATTGCTACAACAATAGATATCGTTTGTTTGTGGAAAAAGAATCGGATTATCTGAACAAAATGAATGGAGTTATTCTGGGAGGAGATCTTGGCTTAAAAAAACTTGGCAAAATTGATACCGCGGAACCGGGAGAAAGCTTTAAGCCATTTATCAATGTATATCGTAAGGATGGGACTATGGTGCAGATTGAAGAAGGTGCCACTATCCTCGATTTTGCCTTTGCCATTCATCCGGAAATTGGAATCTGTGCACGTTACGCTCTGGTTAACAAAAAACAGGAGCAGATTCCATTGTATGCAAAATTAAATGAAGGTGATCTGGTAGAGATTGTCCACGATTCCCATAAGGATAATCCGGAATTGAATATTCCCCATGCAACCATCCGCTGGTTTGAATATGTTCGTACCCGTGAAGCTACGAGAGCTTTATCCAGGTATCTTGAAAAGCATGTTGAGTCGGCAAAACCGCTGATACAGGTGCACGATGCAGAAGGAAATACGTATGAGATAGAAACGGGATCTACGGTGTTGGATTTTGCATTTCTTTTGGGAAACGAAACAGGGCTTCATTTTAAAGCTGCGTATGTGAATAAAAGTAAGAATAAAACCCGTATAGATAAAATGCTGGGGTATGATGATGTCGTGAAAATAATATCTGATGCTAGTGATACAGCAACTCCGAAATTTGAATGGTTGAATATTGTGAAAACCCAAAAAGCGAAAGATGCATTATTGGAATACTTTAATTCGGTATTAAAAACTAAGTGAAGAGGAGCTTCTCTGTATAAGAATTGGAGGCTGATGTGATGAAGTACCCTAAGAAGAACCATTATCTGACTTTTAAAAGAATGAATGAAAATGATGTTGAAGTAAACAATGAGGTCGAAGACATAAGTTGGACAATGGATATTAGGACAGCCAGATTTCTTTATGCATTAGATGGACGAAAGAATCCCTATAAAATGAATCCTTACAGGAGTAGGGATGAGGTTACCCAATTGCTGGAACGGCTAGAGGAAGAGGAATTACTGGATAGCGGTGAGAGAATTACCCCTCTTGGCATTGGAAGTGTGATTATTTCTTTATGGTTGCCGGAAGTTACACGGTTTAGCCGGTATCTTGGAAAAGTGTGGAATAAAATACTTTTATTCTGTTGGCTGCCAGTTTTTATACTTGGAGTAAGGATACTTTTATCTGGAAGGTGGAGGGGAACGGATAGTGATTTTGGAATTGCTTATGGATATTTGATTTTGGCATTTGGATTACTTTTTCATGAGTTAGGGCACGCTGCGGCAAGTCTTGCCTATGGAGGAAGATTTTACGAAATGGGAATCATGCTGCATTATTTTCTCCCAGGTGCATATGTGATGATTTCCTATGATAATGTGAAAAATCGTATGAAACGGGCACAGATTTCTGCGGCTGGTATAGAGAGTAATATGCTTTTGGCAGGGATCTGTCTCTGTTTGTTGAAAATGGGGATATTTGATCCAATAGCACTATTGATAGGTGCGTTCTTTAATGTGATGGTAGCGGTATCTAATTGTTGCCTAATTGACGGACTGGATGGTATGGGGCTTTATCAGGAATTTCTCGGCAGAGGGTTTCTGGACAAAGCCAGGCTGCTGGTTCGGGACTCTAGAGGGAAAAATAAGATTAGACGAAGGGGGATTAATGGAGAAATTACCCTAGTGGCTTGTTATCTCATTGTAATTATGCAAGTGTTGTTGCCAATTATTCTTTTGATGAATGTGTTTAGTATTGTAAGCATTTTTGTTTGAGAAAACACAGCGGACAAGTTGGAAGGGAGAGGTGGTTACTTATGAGAAAGCGAAACCGGTTATCCGGTCTGACAGTTTTACCCATTGTAATTTCAATCGCATCGGCACATTACAAAATGCTATGGTTAATCCCGGTGGCTGTGCTTTCCATGCTTGTATTGGTGGGGACGCTGCCATTTTGCAGGAAACATGAGAACTTATGGATGTTTGTGCTGACGGCATTTTGCTCAATACCGGTTAATTGGTTCCTTTTAACAAATTTTGAAATATGGAAGAATGTTTTATATAGTGGGGGTGAGAGCCGCATTCTTACGAAAATTGTAATCGTTGAATATATGATGGTTTTGACAGGGGTAGAAGAGATTATTTTGGGATTGCTTACACGTATGTTGTGGAGAAAACAGTACAAATTGTATATCCCTGTGGACGAAGAAGAGTAGGAGGAAGTCCAATATGCGTTTTATAGACAGCCATTGTCACCTGCATCACCGAAAATTTAATAAAGACAGGAACCAGCTTCTGGAGCAGATTGGGGAAAGCGAGATTTCTGCTTTTATTGAAGTGCCTATCGGGCTGCGGTCCAACTCTGATATGAGGGAAAAGATTGCGCTGCCGCAGGTGTACTTTGCGGCGGGAGTACATCCTTTAAAGGTGGAAGAACTGGAGACTCCGGGGGCATGGGAGCAGGTGCGGAAGTTTGCGGAGATGGAAAATACGGTGGCTGTGGGAGAAACGGGGCTGGATGACCGGACTTTAAGGCAGGAACTGCAGGAAGAATGTTTTAAGCAATTTATAGAACTGGCGCTTGAGCTGGACAAGCCGTTGATCCTTCACTTACGGGGAGACGGGGCTTATGGGAGAGCACTGGAAATATTGAAGGAAAGGCAACGCAGGTATAAGGGTGTTTTGCATTGCTTTCATGGAGATATTCGGGAGGCGGAGCCGTTTCTGGAATTAGGGTTCTGCCTGGGAATCGGGGGCCTGGTTACTTATGAGGAGGAAGAGGAGCTTCGGGAAGCAGTTGCCCAGATCCCATTGGAGAAGATTTTGTTGGAAACGGATTCCCCGTTTTTAAAACCGGAGGCTTGTGTGGAGGACAAGAGAAATACGCCGCTTAATATACCGGTGATCGCGGAAGAAATTGCTGGGATAAAGGGGATTGCAGTAGGGCGCGTGGCGGAGGAGACGGTACTAAATACGAAGATGTTATTTGAAATATAAAATATAGAAAAAGTATTAAAATTGGCACGCTAAATGCATTTTTTGGCGTCCTCGTGGGAATGACCGTGATGAGGAGATTGCTTATAATACTATCATAGAAAACAAAGTTGATCCAAAGTTAAGGAGGGCTAGGCCTATGAAAAAAGCGTGGAAAAAAACATCTGTTTTTTATGGTGGGGATTTTGTTGCAGGACCAGGATAATCTGAAGTTTACAAAACCTTTGGAATGAATAATTTCAGAAAGTTCATATGGTATAAAAATGTTAAAAATGACCAAAAAAGAAAGAAAAATCGCGATTTATTGACAATATTAGAGAAAAAATAAATAATTTTATTTAATAAAGACTCAAATTGTACGGAATAAAGAAAGGGAGGAACAGAGATTATGGGTAAGTTTGATGAAATTGGACAGGGCGGATTTGATCCAGTTGGTGGACAGGGATATTGTGTTGATATTGCCATGCTTATTGATGCAACTGGCAGTATGTCCCCGATCATTAATGAGGTAAAAGAGAATGCAATGGCTTTTTGCGCCAAATTTCATGAGGCAATGGAAGCATCTGGAAAGAATGTTGATGAACTCCGTATTAAGGTGATCCCATTCCGCGATTATGCATATGATGGAGATCAGGCAATGAAGGAGTCTGGCTTTTTCTCTTTACCGGAACAGAATGATGCATTTAGAGATTATGTGAGTTCTATCACTGCAACAGGCGGTGGTGATGAACCTGAAAGTGCACTTGAGGCAATGGCACTGGCTATGCGCTCCGATTGGACGACCAAGGGTGCGAAGAGACGTCATGTTATTCTCGTATTCACAGATGCGTCTGCAGTTCCGTTAAAAGAATCCAACAGAACTAAAAGTGAATATTATCCAGAGAATATGCCAGCTGATCTGGCAGAGCTTGGTGATATGTGGAGTGGATGTACTCAGGAACTGGGCGGAATGCCGGATGAACAATCTGCAAGGCTTGTTCTTTTTGCTCCTAATGTAAAGCCCTGGTGTGATATGCAGGTATGGAATAATGTCTGGGTATCTTTCTCAAAGGCTGGAGCCGGTTTGAGCGAGATTGATACCGGTATGGCTATCAATCTTCTGGTTGCTTCAGTTTATTAAGCCAGGCGATCAATAATTAATATATTTATATTAGCTGCGTATTGTTGTGCGCAAAGATGTGAATGTTTGATTAAGGGCAGGACAATAAATCTATCCTGCCCTTTTGCGTTTTTGTAGGAGGAAAAACAGATGTTGCAGATGCGAGTGTATAGTGAACGTACCAGTGCAATTAACGGCATAATAACAAATGTTGGGGAAGATGCGCATCCTTTTGTTAATAATGCAGGAATGTTTGTGGCAGATGGAATGGGCGGCAGCGCTGGCGTTCCCATACTCAGATTTGATGAGAGATGCTTCGATGAAGACACTCTGTCCAAAATGCTTTGTGATTACTTTAGTTTTAATTCTGCTGAGGGCAAAGAAGAATTTTGCGCCTATTCTAAAGAAAACTTTTCAAGCCTTTCAAATCCTGTCATGAAAGAGTTCTATAGAAATCCAACTGGAAATATATTGCGCTTAAAGAAAAGCGGATATGTAGGTTCGCATGTATTAGGTGCTGTTTTTGCCGCAATGCTGATCCATTTAGCATCAAGCAATAACTATTCACAGTTGGATGTTTCATCATGGAAAGAAACTGTAGAGAAATACAAAGATAGTATGTTTGAGCAGTATAAAAAGGTTATTTCTGTTCTTGGCTCAGAATATGCCCGGGTAAGCCTGGACAAGATCGACTATTATGGAACCACCATGGCAGGGGTGTTTTTTAAGGAAAATGAAGATTCTGTAGACGCGATTTTTTTAAATTGTGGGGATTCCCGCAGCTATGTCTGGGATTCAAATGGCTTTAGACAGGCATGTGATGATCAGGGAAGAAATGGCGGTATGACAAGCCGGTTTAGTTTAGGAAAAGAGGTTAAAGTCAGGATTTCATGTGAAGTGCGAAATTATAAAAAACCCTGTTCCTTCTTTTGTATGACAGATGGATTTTATGGCGTTTTTGGAGGAAAAGATGGATTTCATTCAACACCTCTTTATATGGAAGGCTTTTTGATGAATGTGCTCAGTACCCAATCGTCAATTGAAGATGCAGCATCCAGATTAAAGTCTGTATTTGATACAAAGGGTCAGATCGATGATAGTAATAGTATGGTGATGGCTTCCTTTGGTTATAATACCTACGAAGAATTGAAAGCGGCTGCAAAGAACCGTATGGATCATATAAATAGAGAGTATTGCCTGACAAGTATGCCAGATGATTTTTTATTGGTCGACTATAAAAAGATAGTTTCTGATCTACAGGAGGCTTCTGCTGACAGTATTAAACCATTATTAAAAGAGGCATATAAAGATGAAGGGGTTCGTTCATATTGTTTGACGCAGATCGATCAAATAGCAAATGCTGCAAAATACAAGCAGGAAATAAGAAGAATTGACGATAAAATTGCTGCTGTTAAAGAAAGTAATGGGGAAATCAAAAAAACCTTGTATGTCATTGTCCAGCAAAATTTTACGGACTTTGAGGATATCGAAAGTGTAGGACAATCCATATTTACAAAATGGAAAAATAATGTTAAAGGTACAAGCCTGGAAGATGCCAGATATTATGGAAGGGAATTCTCCAGTGATTATCATTTCAGAGCCAAAACGATTGAGGGGCTTGGTGAAGAGCTGGCATCATTAACGAATAAAATTAAGGAGAAAACAGATTCTATAACAATTAATATTGAGGCACCATGGGTGAAAGCTGCAGAGGACGAAACTTTGGCATGGGTTAGAACAACCAAGGAGGAGTTCATCGAATCTTTTAGGCGCTTACAGGATAAATTATCAAATGTTGTGAAGTATAGTAAAAATCTTACAGAGGATCGTGAGAAGTGGGAACAGATTAATAGTATACTTATGAATGATTATCTTGATAAGGGTGGTGAAAGTAGTCCGCAGAGGATAGTTGACAACTGGTTAAAGGATGCTTTCGTAATAAAGGATGCGATTATTGATACAACAATTCCTTCCGTAAGATTCGCCATCATTAAGCTGGTTAAGCAGTATCAGGAAAATCTTGAAAAGATAGAACAACTGGATATTGAGCGTGTACAGGCAGTGGAAATAGCTGCACGTAATTATTGGGAGGATAATTCCTGCAAGGATATCCATAAGCTTCTGAGGAATGATAAATGCTTTGAATACAACACTTTATTGAAACAACAGATAATGGACACACTGGATCAGAACGAAGATCTTACAAAATATGAGAAGTTATCTCAGATGCAAAGTGAGGTTTTTGAACGATATCTGAAATTGCATTTATCTGAGACTAGTGAGGATAAAGTTTTTGATGTTGAGAAAAACGGATGGATGTAAAGCTGATTAGTTATATTGTCCATCGACTAAGTAAAGAAAGGTTATTAAATCATGGCGAATATAATTGGATATACGATTAATCTTGAGGACATGAAATCAAGCACTTGCGGTATGATCGGCGTAGCTCAGAAAGATGGAAAAAAATATTTCTGTAAGAAATTTAATAATCCGGTTGAACCAGATAATAATGGAGCACTTAGCCCTAAAGCCAGGGCTAAGAATCAGGCTGCGTTTGACGAATTCAGAAGGAGAAAGACCAGAGTAAACCGTACTTTAAGAGACATAGCTGGATTAGGGGGAAATATTGTCTTTCCTATTGAAGAAACGGTATATGATCATCATTGGACTGAGTTTACAGAATACATAGAGGGAACCATGCCTGAGGACCGGTATTCAGAAGTGATCAGAGGTCTTGATGAAAATGAAAAGATGCTGGTTCTGAAAATAGCCATGGGGGCATTACAGACGATCCATGGGCAGAGAATTATTCATGGAGACCTAAAGTTAACAAATATTATGCTGGTAAAGAATGATATGGGACATTTCGTTTCCAAAATCATAGATTTTGATGGGGCTTTTTTTGAGGATGATGTTCCGTTAGATTCTATTATTGGAACTGTGGACTATTATTCACCGGAACTGGCAGTATATTCAAGCAATGAGGATCCTGAGTTTAGAAAAAAAGTCAGCAAAATGATGACTACCAAATCTGATATTTTTACTATGGGACTGATTTTACATGAGTACTTAACTGGTGAGAAACCAAAGCCGGACCGTCTGTCTTCTTCATTACAGAGATTGGAGGATGCCGGAAAGTTTATTTATCCGTGGCAGATTGTCCTTACAAATGATAGAGGAGAAGAAAAGACACAGTTAGTGATAAGTAGTGCGGTCTCTGAGCCGGCATATGTTGCTTTGATTTCAGATATGCTGAATCTGGAGCCTGAAAGAAGACCTTCAGCAGTTGAGGTTCTTAAACGATTAAATAATAAAGAATTGCCAATAGAGGCGGATACATGGCCGGAGCATGATATTACAATTAATGTTTCGAGGGCAAAAGAACAGGTGATTGGACTTCGCAAACTGGAAGTTACCAAAGAAAAAGAAGTTGTACATGCTTATGAAATCATGGAAAAAGATGGACGCCGGTACATAAAGTCAAAAGAGGAATTGGTCTCATTGGGCTTGGCGTTAATGGCTGAAAGCTGGACACCACCTAGAACAGAAGATAAGATCAGATGGAATATGGATGAACTGAAAAAAATGTTTATATCTATTGCGCCTGATGCTCCTGGAAGATATTTTTTGTTTGACAAGCGAGGTAATAAACGAATTATGACGGTAAGTCAATTGGTCATGATGAGGTTTGCTGAGAGAACAGAAGCTGCGGCGGCTTCCACTGCAACGCCTTTTGCGGCGGCACGTCCTGCAACGACAGTTTCGGCTGAAGCACGACCTGTTACGGCGCGTTCTGTTTCTGAGCCTTCTGTTACAGAAACTCCTGTTGTAAAAACGGTTACAGAATCCGCGCATGATGAAACTGAACTTTGGGACGAAGATCGCAGTTATTTAAAACTTAACACAGAATTATTTGGTGAAAAAAATATTACATTTTTAGGCAGAATTGAAATGGGAGGTATCAAAGGTTACAAATTTATGATTAACGGTATGGAACGTTGTATGAATTCTCAAACCTGTAAAATGATGAATTTCCTGATCAAAAAATAAGGAGGCAATCTAATGAAGGCAAAATGGGTTTGCCCCGTATGCAGTACTACAAATATATGCGAAAAAACGGAACGGATGAGATGCTTTGTATGTGGAAGTTATTATGAAGAAAGTCCGCATATATCTGAAAGTCTTCATCTGCCAGAGCGGGAGGATCTGACATCGGCAGATGTTTCAGCTGCGAAACCTGGGGTCCGGGAAAAATTAAATAATTTCATAAAAAAAATAAAATCTTCATTGGGGTTAAAAGAAACAGATCGTCCGAAACGTAAGCTTGCAGACTGGAAAATTGGACACTCACCCTCAGACAGTAAAGAAGCTTATGTTGAAGCAACTCCTATTTACGAGGAAATAAGCGATCGTATTTCGGAGGCAGATATAGAAATTGATAGGGATCCTACGGAAAGAATAGGGGAAAGTGAACATTTAGTGAAGCGTTCGTCTGAAATATATTCAGAGAGGCCTTCGGCGGATGTTCGTTCTTTTATTCCCTGGCCGGAACATAGAATTGTATTTGATATGGAGAAATTAAATGCAACAGGCTGTGTAAACGTTGAACGGACTGAGGTTAGCGGAAACAAGTATTATAAATTAACATATCGAAATGGGACAGAAAGAATTATGAACATTTCTAACTTGAAACTGGTGGGATATGTCAGAGATATGTAAGGAGAGAAAAAATGGGCTTTTTTAACTATGTGAAAGCTGCTTCTAAGTTTAAAGACAATGAATATGTCTTAGAAACGATTAAAAGGCTGAAGGATTTTGACGAATTTCATTGTCTTAGGGATTCAAGTCTTCTGTTAGCAGGAAGAATCAATCAAATTATCGGGAAAGCACCAGAAGAGTATATTAAGTGGATATGCCTTTGAAATCGGTTATGGAGATGATCTGGCTGAAGCATTAGACCGCTTAACAATGGGAACCCCTCAGGCAACTTTATTAAAAATGTTAAGCAGTACACATCCAGAACCAGGAGATCGGATCGGCAGGCTGCAAAGCATGGGTGCTACATATTCGAGATATTAAAATATGGATAATTTATATGAAACAGTCAATAAAGTTCTTTCTCATAAAGATGAAATCATAATTAATAATTGTGATGATCCGAAAGACGCAATTACAAAAATTATTTGTACAAGACCGGAATTACTATATTATATAAAAGGTTTTTCCTTGTCGCGTGTTGGTAAAACCACTACGTTAAATATAAAATATATGAATTTGTCAGTCCCGATGAACAAAATCCATTTTGTAAAAGGAGACAAAATTGAGTACTTGTTGCGCCAGACAGTAATTAGTTACGCTAAAACAGTGATATTTGTTTTATCTGACCGTGATAATTTGCACTGGATACTAAATTGCTTTATGACGAAATCTATGTCATTTTATCCCAATGTGAAAAGCTATGCGATATCTTCATTTGGTTTTAGCGGTATGAATATTCCATATACTGCATATGAAATACAGTTTAATTACCGCATAGGCACAGTAATGTTAAAACAAATGGAAATTGAAGTAGAAAATAAGATTAAAGAAATTTCCAGAAAGTTATTTCCATTCCATATGCCTGATTCTGTCAAATGTTTTATAGCGCATAATTATTTAGCAAGTACTATTGAATATTATGATATTGATAATGGCAGTCCTCTTGAAAGAAGCTATATTCAAAGTGCTTATGGTGCATTAATTCGTGGGAAATGTGTGTGTCAGGGATATGCAGAAGCGTATAAAAGAATTCTAAATTATGTTGGAATTCCTTGTGATTTAGTTTCTGGAAAAATCCTTGATACAGACGAAGGCTGGCATGCGTGGAATATTGTTCATATAAATAAAAATACAGTGCATGCACATGTAGATGTCACCTGGGATTCACATAACAAAAAAGTTTCCACAGAGTATTTTGGAAAAAGTGATGATTATTTTAATAACAAGAGAGATTGGAACCGGTTTTATTATACTCATTGTCCGAAAGATAATAACATGCTGGGTGAAGCCCACTATTACTGTATGACTTATAGAAGAAAGCTATTAGAGAGTGGGCTTCGAAAAGAATGGATTGAATGAAGGTGAGAATAGTTGGCTAATGAGCACGATAACACTTTAATAAAATGGGTCTGCAGTGAGTGCGGATCCAATAATATGAGCCATAAGGCTCTTGTTTATCAGTGTTCGATTTGTAACAAGATTCGAAGTACTGAGCCATTAATGACTGTAAATGGCGACAATATATTAGAACCGCCAGTTACAGAAGTTAAGATCAGGTTAAATAAATCGAACTGGTATAAATATCTGGATCCCCTGTCCGAGCAGGGAATGTGTGTGATAGCAAGAATTTTGCGGATTGCTCTTAGGATTATGCTTGCTTTTGTCATTTTATCATTCTTCATTCATTATGATTCATGGAACGAAGTTCTATATAATTTAAATAGCAATTGGCAAAGTATGAAGATGAGAATAAACATAAATGGGATTGAACAGATGCTTCAGCAATGCCAGAATTGCTATTTGAGCCTATTATCTTCTGTGAGTTCTAATATTATATGGCTAAAAAATAAAAATTTACTTATACAGACTGATACAACGAGTATTATTTTGGATAATATTCAAAATAAATATTCAATAATACTTCAAAACAAACAATTACTTGAAAATGAATTTTTAAAAAGAATAGTGAATACAACAAACATGTTTCCGGTTCTGTTATTACATATGAAAGAGTTAAGTGTTACTTTGATTGATAATGCAAATATATATTACCATAACTTAATTCAAAAGCTTATAGATACAAAAGACCTGGTGGAAAGGAAGTTTAGCAAATGACACAAATATTTCTTATTTTTATATATTTATCAACAGCTATAGCTATTTTAGCAACATTGATCGTATGCGTGAGTATTTTTGTAAAGTGTTTAAAAAAAGACCACTCTTCAGTAATGGATATAACTTCAATTTACTCACAAATCGGAATCTGCAAAAAAACAGGGATTATTTTTACTGTTTTGGAATGGTTTCTGTTTAGCTGTGAAAAAAAAGAAATCTGTCTTAAAGGATATGCAAACTTATCAGGTGTCTGTTTGCAGATAGGGATCATCTGGATTGCTTTTGCATTCATTTGTATCATAATTAATATGATGGTGAGTATATGTAAAGCGGATGCTAAAACAATTGCGAATTTATGCAGGTTTAGAAATTCTTCTTTTGGAGTTGGCGCGTTATATATTTTGTTTTCTTTTATTCTGAATGTATAATACCACATTTTTGGGGGCACGTGGGAATGACTGCAAAGGTTCGAAGTAGTACAATGGGGGGTATAGAGAAATGTTTTAGGAATTTGACGATGATGCATATGGTGAATACACGGGGGGGTATTATGTGGAATAAAATAAAAGGTACTGTTGGAAAGAAAGAACTTGAAAATTATTATGATCCAAGCCCGGGCTCTGACGAAGAACAGCTGATGTGGGAAAGAAGAGCCGCTCGTCTTAATCAGATGGACAGATACGTAATAGTACGTAATCCGAATATGGGAGAAATTGAGTTTACAGTGGTGAAAAAAGAAAATCAGGACGATCGGTATAATCACAATCAGGTCTTCAATCCCAATGCGCTGGACGAAATCTACGAAAACTGCGTGGAAATACTGATCTCCAGGGACGTACCCAGCTGCAGAGGAATTTATCCCTTGAAAAATGGGGACTACATTGCGATGATGGCCAAAAAGATTCCAGGAGAGAATGCTTTTGATGATCGTTTCCTTGAAGTTTGCAGAGGCATTATCCTGGAAGGAAAAGAATTGGAGTTCTTTTGTCATCAAATCCTGGCAGAACCAGAAGGCGGAGAAAAGTTTTTCTTCCCTGAGGACGAACTTGATCCTGAACATATGGAAAAATGGGCACTTCCATCTCCAGATGTGTTGAAAGAACTAAATCATCATAACTTGAACTATTGGCTAGAACAGCTGGATTATAGAGAAATTATCGGTCTTGGGAGTGCATTGAAAGCAGTGGGAAAAGAGAACATGAAAATCCACCTTGACATTCCAATGGAGCAGCAGGAATCCATGTTTGCGGCTTTATGCTGCATTAGCGGGCTGATCAAAGAGAGATTGTTTATTCTTTTAAATGGAGAATGCCCTATGTGTCCTATGGGGCCGGATATTCTGGTCACGGATTCGATCCGGTTTAATCATAATGCAAGATACTCCTTTATGGAAATTGATGATTTCATTGACATGGGGCTTAGATTGGTTTAACTCATCAGATGAGCAGAAGTATTATATTGAATTGTTTAATTTTACATGGAGGGGATAAAAAATATGGAGAAGAATACTGAAAAACAGGAAATCGGAAGCTCTTCTGAAAGAGAGAACTGCGTAGAGATCAAAGGGGATAAAACCAATGAAAATCCCTTCATAACAGGCCGCCTTCTTATAACAGGAGACACCCACGGCGACCAGGGAGCAATGACCTACCTTGGAAGACAACTCCGAGAAGGCGACTGCCTCTTTGTTGCTGGAGATTTCGGATACATCTTCTTAAATGATACCAGCGAGAAATCATATTTAAGAGATGTAAACCGTTTTCTGGCAAAATTGAACTGTTATTTGGTTTTTGTGGATGGCAATCATGAGAACCATCCAGCATTGAATTCCTACCCAGTTACAACCTGGAATGGTGCCAGATGTCATAAGATCTGTTCACGTATCATTCATGTGTGTCGAGGGGAGATTTTAAAGATATACAAAAGTGAAGAACAGACCGAACCGATTAAGATCTGGTGCTTCGGTGGTGCATTTAGTATAGACCGTCAATACCGCAAACTAAACGAAAGCTATTGGGAGGAAGAGCTTCCTACAGATGAAGATTACGTCAATTCCAGTAAGAATCTGGAAGCAGAAGGCTACCAAATTGATTTTGGAATCACACACACCTGTCCTCTCTATCGAGTGCGAACACTCGGCTGCTACCACGCAGCCAGGGAAGAGGAACCTCTTCAGAACTATTTCCAATGGGTCTGCGACAAGCTGAATGAGACCAATGAGATGTCTGCAGATGGCAGTAACGAGAAAAAGGGCAGGTTCAAGCGCTGGTACTTCGGTCACTGGCACACCGATTGGAACAAAAACTGGCTTGAGGTTATGCACTTAGAAGAATTGCACCAAAAGTGCAGGGCAATTTATCTGGACCTGGAGGACATGGAAACCGGTGAAGTGATTGATTAAGGCTGGATGGCCGTATATTTTAAAAGGAAATATAGACAGAAAGTAAACTGTAGGTTAACCTAATTATCAAGCTGTAGTATTGAAAAAAAGGTGGCAATCTGCTACAATATAGAGAGTACAGGATCGTCCTTCATACCAAAGCTGAGTGTCTTTTTTTTGAATGGTATTACACAAAAAGCTTAGGAGGAAGAACAATGAAAAACGTTATCACTAACTACGGAAATTCATGGCTCATGGGGATTGATCCTGTTGCAACAGGGGGACAGTTAAGGAAGGTTCGTCGTGATCATGGAATCACGCAGGAGTTTCTGTCAGAACTCTTTGAACGATGTGGAGATTCTGCATCCAGGGCTATCATCAGTATGTGGGAGAATGGTAGACGATTACCTTCGCTTTCGCATATGGTATTCCTATCGGAGTTGTATGGCTGTTCTCTCGACGAGCTGATCATCAGCTATCGGCGCTCAAGGGCGACTGGTGACGACGATCAGCTCGTCCCTTTTTTTATCGTAGTCTTTCGGAAGCTCTAAGCTTTTTAACTAACTGTTTCTTTTCAAGGAGAGCGAGCATGGAAAGAGTTTTTACTGAGGATGATTATATACGCTGTGATATTGTCACTGGAAGGCTGTATCGCCTTTTAACTTCTTTATTTCAGGATTTTTTAGAGGTTCAGCTATCTGAAGCACTAGGAAGTCAATGGATCAATGCGGTTGTAAAGCTGGCTGATAACATTTCCGGGAAGGATATGAGTCAGGAACGGAACAGTTTACGGGTTTTATTGAGAAAGAGGGACGAGAAAGGTTTGGTCTTAATGGACAAAACCTGTATTGATGTTACGATTGCAAATACATTAATGCTTTTTACTTGTTATTATTTGGTTTCGGTTCCGCGATACAATGGTTTTTCTAAAGATGAAATGATAGATATTATTCATACTTATGAGAATAAGCCTGCATCAGAATACACAAATTTCGATATGGCAGGTTTACAGGAAAAGCTGTTGGAATGTATTAACAAAGATATAAGGGTTGTTTTGAAATGCCAGGAAAAAATGGCAGTACCGATCAAAAGAAACGGAAAAGATGATAAAAAAAAGAATGGAAAAATAGAGGCTGATGACTTTTATAAGAAGATACAAAGGCTTGTTGATAACAAAAATCGTCTGAACAGCCATATGTCAACAGTTAGTGATCCTATAGCATCTGAGAGAGAAATAACAGATACCATAATGAATCTTGAAGAATTTCTTGATTATCTAACAGCTGCCTGGGAATATGAAATGAAATATGAGCTTCTGGAAAAATACCGTAAGGAATTGAATATAATACGTTATTTAAGGAGTACAACCAAATTTGCTGATGTTATATCTGCACTGAATTCTGTCATAGATACTATGCCTGTGGAAAAAAAAGAGGGAGAAGAAGAGGGAAAAGAAGAAAATCCTGGCGGGGAATCGAATGAAGAAGAACATTTAAAGGTGTTTACAAGGTGTTTTTCCCTATTATCCAATACCAATAATCATTGTGCAGCATGTACAGCCCTAATGGTTGAATCCAATACGCTGGAGAATCCATGCGCCACAATCATGTTGGCTTTCATGTATTATTGTGGATGGGCAGATGGTCGTACGGCTGAGGAAATTCTTATGCAGCTATTTTTTATTGATAATCAGAAAACCTGGCTTGCCAAAGCGGAAAATTTTAAAACGCTAAGCAAAAACGAGGAAAGAATTGATAAGGAACAGTCAGTAATACATAGGGCTCAGGCAATCGCGTATTACATTGGCCATGCAATGGTAAATAAAGCATCTTCTGCATTTATGATGGCTGGTTACCTGGGAATCATGTTAGAAAATTTTGAGATTACCAAGGCTTGTTTTCGCTTTGCCGGGGAGTCAGATCAAAAAGCTCAAAATTATTATAATGCCTTCAGCAACATGAGAGATGAGACGACCTTCCAAAAATGGGCAGAGGAACAGAACAGAAGGAGGTTAAATGAATAATGGAACGAAAAGAAGTTGATATTCAAATATTAATTGAAAAAGGCGACTTTATTGTAGTCAGTCTTGCTGATTTTGATGTAATAGATTATCAAAACCTTGCGGTAATGCTTCGACCGATTATTACTGTTCGAAAAGATGCTGTCTATATACCAATGTTTAAAAATGAACAGAGGTTGTGTGCTGATAATGTTTGGGCTGCGTTATCTTCATTGAAACAGAAGGGCCTTTTTGCGAATACAAATGCAATGAACTATGCTGAGCTGTTGAGTGAATTTGGAAAAGACAGAAAAACCGTCTATATTATTTCCAAGAATTCTCAGGTACGTGAAAAAATAATCCGTGAAAATACAGCACGGGTAAGAACTGTGTTCTGTGATCTGGAAGCGGATGGGCGACTTTATTGGAGCCAGGGAGTGTTTACACAAAGAGGTGCAGCTCCATCATCGCTGAAAGGCGGACAGTATACATCACGTAATAGTAATCCACATATACAGAAACGGGATAATCCAGCGAAAGCTGTCTCTGCTCCAAAGCAGCGTGATTATATTATTGCAACGACCCCGACAATTCAGGGAATCCGGAAACTTACTTCAACTGTCCGTGTATATGAAGGAAGTATTCTGTATGATTCTGTGAAAAATACATACAGATTAGTTAAGAAGGAGTTCCGTAATAATGGTGCTTATACTTACTCAACGAATCAACCGGGTATTTGGGCCAAGATTTACGACGAGAACTATAATTCTTCGTTTTTCGAGGATAAGATACGAAGAATGCTGAAAAATCCAGTTAATGTTGAAGGCATTATCTGGCCGAAGGATATTTTGACGGATTCAGATGGCGTATTTCGTGGATTTTTAATAAATAGTTTTTCTGGGCAGCCGCTTCAGACTAGTGTGCTGAAACGAGATGGACAGATGCAGTATTTTCCTTATTGGACGAAAACAGATATATGCACACTTACTTTGACGATTTTACAAAAGATTAAGGAATTGCATAAACGTGGTATTCTTCTAGGCTGTATTAATCCTGCTGCAATAAGAGTTGTAGATCAAAATACCGTGTTTTTCTGCGATACGGATGATTATCAGATAGAAGGTTATCCGACTCTTAGTAATAATATCAGTTTTGCAGCCCCGGAAAACCTTGATAAGAGGCTTTACCTTGCATCTCTGGATAGTGAAAACTTTTCAGTAGCAGAACTTGTGTTTATGCTGATGATGACGGGAAAAACACCTTATTTATCAGGCAATTCTAATATTATTGGCACTATTAAAAGAATGAGATTTCCTTTCTTTGTTAACGATTACGATGAACGTAATCCAAGCCTGCGTGTTATGCCGAGTATGTGGCGATATATGTGGAGCCATCTTAGCTTCGGGATGAAGAAGGCATTTTGCAGCACCTTTCAAAGAAATATGCCATTTAATGCACAGGGAAAACGATTGTCTGCTTTTAAATGGTATGATATTGTCGAGCAGTATCGTAATGAAGTTATGCACTCGTCTTCTTCTGAAGATAATGCGCTATACCCGGCTACTTTTAAGAAAAAAGAAGGCGATACATTTTATCGTTGCAGTAAATGTGGCAAAGAGCATCCCAAATTCTTTTTTGATCCAGAATATTTTCACGATTATCAGGTATGCAATGCGTGCATGGATATGCCATCAGACAAGTCGTATACCTGCGTTGATTGTGGGCGGACATTTATATACAAAAACCGGACAGCGTTATTCCATCAACGTATGAGGGCAACAAATGATGATTGGAAAAATCAGCGGCATTGTCCGGAATGTAAGGCGAAGAAGGCGAAATGTTCCGGATGTGGAAAAATGGTTCCATATTATGAGATTAATGATGGATTGTGCAAAGATTGTCGCGAAAACACTGTGTTTGAAAGACGAACCTGTAAAGAATGTGGTCGTTCTTTCTCTATAACTTATGCTGAAAAAAAGTATTTTGACTCCAAGGGCTTTTCATATCCTAGAAAATGCGAGATATGTCGAAAGAATAAAAATTCAGGTGGAAATAGTGGCAGCAGCAAATCTGGTACAAAACGTGGTGGATTCTTCGGCGGAATCTTTGGATTTTAAGAGGGGGTGAGGTCATGGCACGAAATACATATGATGAGGATGCATATACTCGTGAAGAGTTTTCGCACTTTCAGAATATTTTATTGAATGGTACTGCTCGTATTCCTATTTGCTTCTGTATTGATGTCAGCAAATCTATGGATTGGCTTACAAATCCTTCGAGTGATTTAATTGTTACGGGAAGCGGATATGAAGATGGCGGCTCAGTTAATCATGTTAAGCTGAGACCCGGAGCAACCAGAAAGTCTAAGCTGGACGATTTGAAAAAAGTTCTTAGGAAATTAATTTATGGTCTTCGTGACGAAGCTGCACTAAGAGACTCTGCAGTTGTGAGTATAGTGACGTTCAGCAGATATGCGAATACGGTCGTTAATTTTTGCGAACCTGTGTCTTTGGATGGAAATGTAATTGCAAATCAAATTAAGCTTGGTGTTGATGTCACGAATGTATCTGAGGGCATAAACCTGGCTTTGAATAAGCTTTCTACTATGTCAAAGGTATTGTCTGACGCACAAACCGAGAGTTATAAACCAGTTTTTATTTTGATTAGTGATGGGCTTCCTACAGACGGCAGAGAAGCCGAAGAGGCTGTTTCCCGATTAAGAAGCCAAGCTGCTAATGATGAGTTATCGATCATTCCAATTGGTATATACATGGATATACCAGGAAAACAATGGCTTCGTCAGCTGAGACCGGACGGAGAAATATTTACCATGAATAGTGATTATGACTTCGAGCAGGTTTTTGATATGATTGAGCAGCTAATTGTAGAGAAGGCGCCTATTATTTCAGTTGACGAAGAAATAATGAGTGACAATCAATTTGCGAAAGAAACAGAAATACCGGCTACAGCATACGGTCAAACAGCATCACCAGATGATCTGTTGAAATTGTTTGAATTCCCGGAGGATGTTTGATCGTACCATCCCTTCATTTTTAACGAGCATTTGCTTTGTGCAAGTGCTCTTTTTTTGTGTTGTTAACTAGAGGTTGATGTCTCTAATTTGGCCAGTATGGTAATCTAAGACCATACAGAAACGGAGGTGATACCAAATGTGCACTTCGGGTTTTAAGTGGCAATGTAGTTATATTTCCAAAGAAAAAAACGTACAGAGTATATTCACCTTTCAGTATGAGGAGGACAGGATTATGAAGAAGATTAATATGAAACATGACAACAAAGACCGTATTATTTGTGTTTCTGATTTCGGTAAACACAGATTCTACTATCAGCCGGTAGGAACCAGGGACCGCCTTTGGCTCTTTGACACAAAAAACTATTCTGGTTCTGTATTTGCATTTTTCCGTAAGTATGGAAGATGCCTTGATGGCATCGGTTTTAGCATGACTGTAAAGGAAATGTATGAGGCCGGCAATAACCACAATGCGAAGATCACAAAGATATTGGATCGTATTCCGGGACAGGTGGAATATGTGCTTCGTGAAAATGAAGAACTTATTCAGATGCCTTGCCTGGCTGTACATAAGAATTATCAATGCAGCTATGCTGTTGACCGTGCAGCGTAAGAAAGGAGATAAAACGATGAGCAGGAATAAAAAGGCTCTTCCTATGAGAGGAATTCGTACACCCCGTTTCTTTATCTGGTTTCGTGGATTCTGGCAGGGAAAGGTTCTCCATACTGGCGGTCTCTGCCCGGAAACCAATGAGATTGCCTCTGGCTATGTGACTGGTCAGATCAAACGCTTCCGTAATGCGTGCGTTACCCGCCGGGAAAAAGCAGAAGAGAAGCTTAATAAGGCATGGGTGAATGCAGATGAACTGCTGGTGGATTACGCTGCTGTGACCGCTGCAATTGCGGAAGCGGAAAAGGAACAAAATGCGCACAGTGAGAGCAATGCGCAGGTTCGTTCTAAGGAAAAGGCGGCTAAGAGACGTGCATCATTTGAGGAAAAGCGTCAGGCTATCCTGAAGAGTCTGGCAACGATCGCAAACGACATTCGCGCAGAGTACGATTCTGCATATGATCAGATGGAGGCTACCTCAGAACTTCTTGCATCTGCGTTGGCTTGTTATGGACATGGTCTTCTGATGAAGCCGGTATATGGTGATAATCTTCCCACCATCACTTATGAAGACTGTGCAAAGCAGATCATTGTCAACCACGAAGATACCTGGAATGCTATCGGTTCTATTTTGAAGGGGGTAAAAGGATGAGCATCTTTAACAAGATTTTTGAAGGCAGTAAAAGAAAGGGCATCTTTAAAAAGAAGGGTGATTATAGTGTCCTGACAGACAATTATGTACCTGCATCTCTGCCTACCTACGGTCAGGGCCTGGAAAATTTTGTTACTGCCGATTATCCTATGAACAATCCTGAAATTATTGAAACTGGCTATCACGAGGTTGAAGAGTATCTTAGTGGAGTGATCGCAACTTGTGACAGTCATTCTACCGGCTCGGAGTGTGACCCATATATTGATGCAAAGATGGATCATGTCATTGCTGGCCATGAGGCTGCTGCTGCAAACAACGAGAACCAGATTGTCCGTATCCGGTCTGCCCGTACAATGCGAAAAGAAGCACTTGACCGCAAGATTAACCCGCGTGAGGAAAAAATCGCAAAACTTCAGTCTGAGATTGAACCTCTCGAGGAGCTTCGTTCTCATTTTCAGATCCACATCGGCAAGTCTGCTATTTCAATCGGCCTGCCGATTACGGTAATCGCTATGCTTGTTGATGCGGCTGTAAACTACAGTTTTCTTCAGACGGTTCTGTTGTCCAATGCAACACTGCTGCTGATCACGGTTATCTGTATGTCTGTAATGTCGGACGGTTCCATGTGGGCTCTCGGTACATTTCTTTCCCGAAGAAAAGAAAAGTTTACCTCAAAGCCTCTGTTTTGGATCATCTGCGTTGGTCTGGCAAGTATGTTCCTTTTGTCTGTTGCCGCTTCTGTAATGATCCGCTGGGGATCCATGGATGCTACTTATGGCACTATTAATGCGGCTGGCGAATTCGTGGGTAAGGAATCCTATTCCCTTGCTGAGTATGGTGTCACTCTTGCCACGGCGTTTGTAACAACCGCAACAGGACTGCTCTCCTTTGCGTTCTCGCTTGATGAAAATGCCTTTCTTGTTTCTATCCGCGAGCGAAAGAAGAAGGAACTTGCAAGGTGTCTTGCGGAAATCGATCCCCTGCTGAATGAACGGGCTCTTCTGGAAAATGCGCCAGACCCCAAGGAATGGGATGAACGTAAGCGTGCTGCTGCGGAGCGCCAGATTGAAGCCACCCGTCTTGGCTTGAAGCTTCATTGCCGCAAGCTGATGGCGGAAGGTGTCAATGATCCTGATTTTACTGAGCGTATGACCGAATCAGGAGAAGCTCTTTTGAGAAAAGGAACTTCTTCTGATATTTCCAAAATGCCTGCCACAACTATCATAAAAAAGGCAGCCTGAAAGGAGATTAAACCATGAACAAAATGATGAAAAGTATCTTTTCTGCTATCCTGACCCTGGCAATGCTTCTTAGCTTTACTGGTTGCGGAGACTCTGAGGATATTCAGAGCTCCGATCCTGTAAACATCGCATTTGTTGTTGGCATCGCTGATGATGAAACCAAATTTAACGAGGGGATTGATGAACTTGCCTCCCTTCCTGCGAACCCTGGTACGGATTATGCCTTCATTTCCGCTGAAGGGAAACCAGCTATGATCGGAGAAGCAAAAACCATTCCGGATTTCTCTGACCGTGGTTATACGGATGTGATGATGGAACGTGTACGTACCGGAATCATGGCAGATCTGACTGGGCAGCTGGCAGATTATAAGCCAACGTCTTCTGAGCTTGACCTGGCAGCAGCTACGGATCTGGGGGTACGGACACTGAAGGCACATGCTGTTGATGGGCGCGATAATGTACTTGTCTACTACTGCTCAGGAAGGTCAACAACAGGACTTATTAACATGGTTGAAACACCTGTGTATGAGATGAATGTGGAGGAATCTGCTTCTGCAGTTGCTCAAAAAATGAAAGTTGATCTGTCTGGCATTGATGTTGTCTGGTATTGCTGCGGGGACTTTGGGGGCAACAAACAGCCGAAGCTTTCTCCTAACGAGAAGGAACAGCTGAAAGCTTTCTACAATCAGCTGTTTACTGCACTAGGTGCAAAGTCCATTACCTTCAAGGATGATCTTCCCAGTTCAGAATGCTATAGCTTCCCTGATGTGCCAGTTTCCCCTATAGCTGTTGAAGATACAGGCTCCGAACTCAAGGAACTGGTTGTTCTTGCCCCTGAGGTGTTTGAGGAGGCTGAGAAAGCTGAGGAGACTGAAGAGACCCAGGATGTAGAGGTGGCTGATGCAGCAGTGCTTGAGTCCCCTATCGTAATTCCGGAATCTCAGGTACGTTACCAGCCTGACTCCGCAGAATTCCTTGATCCTGTTGCAGCTGCGGATGCGATTCAGCCTGCTGTGGATTTTCTCCTGGAGCATCCGGAAGTAAACATTCTTCTTTATGGTACCTGCGCTGGCGACAATGACACGGACTTTTCACTTGAGCTTGGAAGGGCGAGGGCAGAGAGTATTAAAGCAGAATTAGAAAAGGGGGGCGTTGCTGAAGACCGTATTACAGCAGTAACGGTTAAGGTTGCAGACGATCCTTATTACCAATTTGGACTAGGCACAAATTCAGAGGCCAGCAGTGTTAATCGTAAATGTGTGATGCTTGATATGTCGACTGAACTGGCTAAGCAGATTCTTGCTAATGCAGTTTAAGTTATGGAGGAGAGTGCCAATGAAATTTCTGATCCTCTTGTTGATAATCTGCTGTATCTTCCCTAATGTTGGTGCTTCTGTGGGAAATGCCCTGATCGGGTTAGAGCCTGTTGCTGAGGCGTTCATGCCATGCCTGATCGTCATTGCTGGTCTTTATTTAATCGTTAAGAGCGTTTTGAAGTGAAAGGAGAAAATAATGAGTAGTAACCATTACAGTTCCATTGATCCTGCTACAGGTAATGTTTCCTGGAATGGCCCCCTTTCCATTGAGAAGGGGGATCATTCCCATATGCCAAGCCGCACAGACGCGTATCTTCCTGGGGATGAGAGAGGGCATGTAAACGCGTCTTCGTTACAAGGCTCCAACACGCTAGAGAACGTGGTGCCGCAAAACTATGACGTCAATCACGGAGCTTACTATTCTATGGAACAGGGGGAACGTTCCGCTCTTCAGAATGGAGCAGCTATTGACTCTTCCAAAACCGCTGTAGTGAATTCTGAGCCGGGAGCCCGACCAGACTTGTTTACGGTAACAGATAATGTAACTTATTCGGATGGCCATGCGGAGTCCATTCACCATTCCTTTACCAATGCATCTTATGCAGACCAGCAGGCATGGAATGATATGTCAGCTGCCTTGCCCGATACCTTTGATGCTCCGAATCCTGGCAATGTCCTTGCTGATTCAATGAGCAGCTCAGAGTATGCAGAGCTAATGGAAAATACCGATGCAGAATTGCCTGGTATTGCGGAAGACTATGCGGCAGCAGACTTTAGTGGGATACCGGGTACCGACTCTGTGGCTTCCGATGTCGATACTGCTGCGTCTGGTGAAAGCGCTGATTCTTCTGCTGATAGCGGCAGCAGTGCTGAGTGCGATTCGGATGATGATTAGGGAGGTAAAAAATGTTTTATGATCTATCAAGGGGGCTGCAGAGAATGAAAACTCCGCAGTGGCCAAAGGGAGCAGGCTATATCCATTCGGTTCTTCCTGACGGGACTGCTGTTGAACTTCCAGTTTTTAAAGGCGTAAATGTAATTACCTTCGGCACCGTAGGCACAGGAAAAACGAAATCTTATACGGAAGAAGCTGCAGATATTTTACTTTCCGATGATCCAAAAACAAAGGGGGTGTTTTTTGAGACAAAGCATTCTTTTATCGACCGTTTTTTGTCGAAGAATGACAAGGTGATCACACATAATCCCAAGGCTATATCTGAAAGGAATCTGTTCATCCCGAATATTGTGAAGGAAATCCGTTTATCAGCTGATCCAGAGGCAGAAATGAGAAAGTTTGCTGAGTTTTTGTTTGCCGAACTTCTGAGTGGGGCGAATCAGAACAGGGCCTGGATCGAGGCTGCCCGCAATACCTTTATCGGTGTATTGCGAACAATTGTGGACTGTTTCCCAAATGAAAACCCTGGTAATTGGACTTTGGTAAATTCTTTGCGCAGGATGACAACGGAGGAGCTTTTAGCCTATCTTGCACGGCATCCCCGCAACCACTCTATGCTTAGAAGAGACTGGGGATATGATCTTAATTGTCCAAAAGACTACAAACCCACCAAACGTGCATCGGACATCCAGTTTTTTCTTAACCAGGTACTTGAAGCTTTTTCTGGCAGCTTTGAAATGGATGGACAGGATACCATTCACGATTGGCTGGCTGGAAGATATGGGCGAAATCTCTTCTTCCTGTATGACCTTGCCTCCGCTGAAATATCCAGACCTTTTCTCTTATACTACATGAAAAAGATCAAAGATTACAAGCTGAGTAATGCTGCAGGATCTACGGCTCCTATTCTTATGGTACTGGATGAAATGGATAAGATGGCAGACTGCGGAAAATCAGCCGATTGGGGACTTTATCAGGCAGCAAACCTTGGAAGGGAGTATGGCCTGCAAATTTTACTTACGACCCAGTCAGTAGAAAATCTTTATGGACTTAGTGCTGATTTCAATGAGCATATTACAACAGGAGGGCTGGCAGGTTTTCCATATCTGATCAGCTTCCGGCCGGGAGATCCCACAACGATCGCCACACTTCAGACGCTTTATGGTTCTGCGTACAGGGAACGTATTGTACTTCCGGCATCCCGTTATGCGGAGCCGGTTGTAAAGTGTGACCTGGAGCCAATGGTCACCGAGGCAGAATTTGCGTCTCTGGGGATAGGAGATTGTATTGTAAAAATCCTGTCTTATCCTCCACAAAGAGTACATATAAACCTTAATTCGTAAGGAAAGGAGGCTCCATATGAATTATCTCCAATATATCAATTCTGTATACAGGCCTGTTCAGAATGATATAAGTACCCGTTATCTTATTAGCGGTGTTGATTTTCGTGTGCGGCAGGTATTAGGACAGTATATTATGAATTCCCTTTATGATGCTGGTAAAATCCTTTTTATTCTTGACAATACCCAAAGCGGCAGCGATTTTACTAATTTTGGCAGGTTTCATGTTCTGAATCCTTTGAATGGAGATGTTGACCTGTGTAATGATCTCTTCGAGGTAACTTCGCTTAGAGAGATCAGCCGGCTTCGGAGCCTTCTTGCAGAGTTAGGTTTTGAAGGGACGAAAGCAATGAAAGTGGTCAATTATCTTTCGTTCGTGAGAGAAACAGAACGGAGACTGGGAAATAATGGGCCGCTTTGTATGGAAACCCTTGAAGAGTACAGTGGAACAGCCCTGGTTAAGTGGAAGCTTTGTCAGCTTGAAGAGAGTGGCGGGCTGTCCCGGGAGAACTACGAGTATCTGCTTACCCGATATGCGGAGGTCAGCAGTGCTGCGGCTGATTTTGAGATGTTTCTGGTAATGCTGGCTCCATTTGTGGGCGGAGGTTCCCAGCCCCACCCAGGAACGTCAGTACATCTTGCAATTGGTGAGTTTGGTTCTGACCGGGCTATGCAGGAGGTTATGTGCAGGCTTATGCTGGCTTTTACCAAAAAGCAGCCGTCAGCTTGTTCCGTCTTAATTGTGGATGATGGCAAATGTGACCGCGAATGTATTGTGGAGGTACTGAAAAATTTACCTACAGCTACAGACGTCCATATGTTTACAACAGATGCTTTTTCGTTGGGGAACAGAGATCTGAGCGTTCTGATGAGAACCTTTCCTGTACGTATTTATTCCCGCCATGATTCTATGGATTCGTGCTCCAGGATTGAGGCATGCTGCGGACAGATCGATGTGGTCAGACGTTCCTACACGACAACAGTAGATAAGCGTATCCGCGCGTCAACAGCTTTTGATATGCTTCTCGGAACAAACCGGACTGAAGCAGAAACCTGCAATGTTCCTGTGCGGGAGGCCCGTTACCGCAAGGAGACGATTAATTCTTTGTGCATCGGTACCGCTATCATTGATTGTGGGGGAACACAGGTACTGTTTCAGTTCTGATATCGGAGGTACTATTATGATCCGGCTGCCAGGTATTCTTAAAATATTCGCGGTATTTCTTATTGATTTTTTTGCTGTATATGCGCTGTTTCATAATATAGCGGTTGCGGCTGGTGTGGTTGGGGTAATTGCCCTTTATGTTTGGCTTGGAGGGTATTTCGCATTGCTCAGGGATGGGGCAGTTCGTTCCAAAAAGCTTCCGGATTATGAATGCTCCCGTCTTGAAACTGCAAAATGCCAGCTTGCAGAGGAGGTTAAAAGTATTAGTTCTGTAGACATTTCCAGACTAAAACTTTATCTGATCACAGCCGACCCTGATATGCAGGCTACTGCATATGGTGCAAACAGTGTTTCGGTTTCAAGAGGGGCATTTGACAATGCTGATCCCATAACGCTTAATGCGATTCTTGGTCATGAAATTTCACATATATTGCACCTTGATGCAGAATTTAACCGTGCTGTTTTTGCAACAATTTTTCTTATTTGTGGTGCGGTCAGCGTTGTATCATTTGCGGCTATGGCAGTAATCTTTTTGGTGTTTCTGGTATGCAGCTTCTTTCGTTCCTGGCTTGGTGTTATGGCGTTCAAAGGGACGACCAAGGCTGTGGGGGGAATTTTCAGCCTGTTTCAGAAGGGAGTTGTGGTTATTTACCGCAGCTTTGCGGGCTGCTTGAACCGCGCGGCAGAATTTCGGGCTGACCGTTATTCAGCGCAGCTTGGATATGGAGTCCAGCTTGCGCATTTCCTTTCCTATGCTGCTCCGGAAACGAGCCGTCAGTTAACATTTACAGAAGTACTTTATCGTACGCATCCACCGGCGCCCAAACGTGTGGCGCGGTTGGAAAAGCTTGTGGGTAAGGAAACTCACCCGATAAAAAGATAAGGGTTGAAATAACAAATGAAAAATACAGTGGCATCCATGTCAGGTGTGGTACTTGACCGTCTTAGAATTAAATACAGAAAACTTCCCTGCAGAGATGGGGCATTCTACTATTGCACAATTCCATCCAATGGCTATACCTTTGATCTGCAATGCGAGGACAAGGATAATACGGTCCGGATTTGGAGATTTATTGGTACAGCACCTCTTTCCAAGGCTGGAAGGCGGTGTGAATACCGTAATCCCCATTATCCATGGGCTGTGATCGGGATGGAGGTGACAGATGAAGGCGATGTCAGCTTTTATGCAGAGCAGAAAATTGAAATGACTGACAGGAAGAGTGCAGCCCGAATTGACAAAATGATCAGTGGCTATATTGATATGATCGCAAATTCTTCCATTACCCTCTCTTTGTGAACCGGTAGTTTATGGGAAATTGTATTAGAGGATTGTACAATAAGGATACATTTATTACGAAAGTCCCGGTCGGCAGCTGTGGGAGCGCCATAGG
>OLRJ01000719.1_pt1 | contig 32543 bp, 27 predicted proteins | sample 1672741 | NCBI WGS metagenome assembly OLRJ01 (sample SAMEA3136719, study PRJEB25190) | human gut metagenome | biome: human gut; feature: human-associated habitat; material: faeces | place: Austria | collected 2013 | reverse complement strand
GTATACTACCGGGAGTGCCTGGATTTACGGAAAATGTCAGAGTGATGAGTGTGGTTGGCCGCTATCTGGAACATCCACGTATCTTCAGCTTCGGAACCGGCAAAGAGCAGAAGATCTATATCGGCTCCGCAGACATGATGACAAGAAATACAGAAAAAAGAGTAGAAGTAGCCTGCCCGGTATTAGACGGGCAGATCAGACGCCAGATCAACCATGACCTGAAGATCATGTTGAGTGATAACGTGAAAGCAAGGATCATGCAGAAAGACGGCACATATATGAAACGGACCGGCGGCATAAAAGCTGTGGACTCCCAGGCAGTCTTCATGGAAGAAGCACAGCATGGCGGCCGAGAAGAAGACCAACGGGGACGGGGATTACTGGCTTTTTTCCTGTCCCTCCGGCACAGAAAAAAATAAAAGCCATCAGGGACAGGAAAAAAGCCAGTAATTCCCGTCCCCATCGGCTCACCAAGGAGTAACACAATTACATGGGAAAATCACTATACATTGCCGAAAAACCCAGCGTAGCGCAGGAGTTCGCCAAGGCATTGCATATCAATACACAGAGAAAAGACGGATATCTCGAATCAGCAGAAGCAATCGTAACCTGGTGTGTCGGACACCTGGTCACGATGAGTTATCCGGAAGAATACGATCCGGCATTAAAAAGGTGGAGTCTTGAGACTCTGCCTTTTATCCCGCAGGAATTCAAATACGAAGTCATCCCGGCAGTGTCAAAGCAGTTCCGAATCGTATCGGGACTGCTGAACCGCACAGACGTAGACACCATCTACGTCTGTACCGACTCGGGACGGGAAGGAGAATACATCTACCGTCTGGTCGAACAGCAGGCAGGCGTAAAAGGCAAGAACCGCCGCCGCGTATGGATTGACTCCCAGACAGAAGAAGAGATCCTGCGCGGGATCAAAGAAGCAAAAGACTTAAAAGAATACGACAACCTGGCAGCATCGGCTTACCTAAGAGCCAAAGAAGACTACCTGATGGGAATCAACTTCTCCCGCCTTCTGACATTGAAATACGGTAACAGCATATCCAATTATCTGAATACGAAATATTCCGTCGTATCCGTAGGCCGCGTTATGACCTGCGTCCTCGGCATGGTCGTGCGCAGAGAACGGGAGATCAGGGAATTCGTAGAGACCCCGTTCTACAGAGTCCTAAGCACCATCGGAGAGAAAGGGGCAACATTCGAAGGCGAATGGCGGGCAGTCAAAGGATCAAAATGGTTCGAATCCTTCGACCTCTATAAGGAAAATGGATTCAAAGAAAAGGAAAAGGCAGAAGAACTGATCCGTTTCCTAAGCAACAGCGAGTCAGACGCCAGCCAGCCCCTGACCTGCCAGATCGTATCCATAGAAAAAAAGAAAGAAAAGAAGAACCCGCCGTTATTATTCAATCTGGCCGAGATCCAGAATGAATGTTCCAAGCGGTTCAAGATCAGCCCGGATGAGACCCTCCGGATCATCCAGGAACTATATGAAAAAAAGCTCGTCACCTACCCAAGAACAGACGCCCGCGTCCTGTCGACAGCAGTGGCAAAAGAGATCCACAAGAATTTAAACGGTCTGATGCAGTACGAACCGGCAAAGCCATATCTTCAGGATATCGTGAAATTCGGCAGCCACAAAGGACTGGAGAAGACGAGATACGTCAACGACAAACAGATCACAGACCACTATGCGATCATCCCGACAGGACAGGGCATGGGAGCACTAAAAGGACTTCCGAATCTGTCACAGAGGGTGTATGATGTAATCGTAAGACGATTCTTAAGCATCTTCTATCCACCGGCTGTCTATCAGAAAGTATCGATTGTGACGAAGATCAAAGAAGAATCCTTCTTCTCAAGCTTCAAAGTACTGGCAGAAGAAGGCTATCTGAAAGTTACAGGCGTGCCGGGCAGGAAGAACGACAATAACGATAATACAGACAGTACCGAGGACAAAGACACTGATGCAGCCTTCTTCGCCAGGATCCAGAGCCTCAAGAAAGGCATGACCCTTCCGGTACAGTCCCTGGACATCAAAGAAGGCAAGACCTCGCCGCCGAAGCGCTACAATTCCGGTTCACTGATCCTTGCCATGGAAAATGCAGGACAGCTCATCGAAGACGAAGAACTCCGCGCCCAGATCAAAGGAAGCGGAATCGGCACCAGTGCCACCAGAGGCGAGATACTGAAGAAATTATTCAATAATAAATATCTGGCGCTCAATAAAAAGACCCAGATCGTCACGCCGACGATGTTAGGGGAAATGATCTACGATGTCGTGGACCATTCCATCCGGCCGCTCCTGAACCCGGAACTTACGGCAAGCTGGGAAAAAGGTCTGACGTATGTGGCAGACGGAGATATCACATCAGATGAATATATGAAAAAGCTGGATGATTTTGTATCAAGACGCACACTTGCAGTCAAAGGTCTGAACAATCAGTATCAGATGCGGGCGTGCTATGATAAGGCAGCACAGTTTTATAAGAAGCCGGTGAGAAAGACCGGAAAAACTAAAAAATAAAAAAGGAGAACCAACATGTCAGAACAATTAACCATCAAAAACCTCTACAACCACATGGATGAAACCATCGCAAAAGACATCTTCGAAGGAGCCACCTACCCATGGGAAATCCTTCCAAAGATCAGCGACTTCATCAAAGAACTCGGAAAGACCCTTCCGGCAGATGAATACGATCAGGTCGGCGAAGACGTATGGATCGCCAAATCCGCAACTGTATTCCAGACAGCCTACATCCACGGACCGGCGATCATCGGAAAGAACGCAGAAGTCCGCCAGTGCGCATTCATCCGCGGAAATGCGATCGTCGGCGAAGGCGCAGTCGTAGGTAACTCGACAGAACTTAAGAACGTCATCCTGTTCAACAAAGTACAGGTGCCGCACTATAATTACGTGGGCGATTCCATCCTCGGCTACAAATCCCATATGGGGGCCGGATCCATCACATCCAATGTCAAATCTGACAAAAAACTCGTCGTAGTAAAAGCCGGAGACGAAAGGATCGAGACAGGTCTTAAGAAATTCGGAGCCATGCTCGGAGACGAAGTAGAAGTCGGCTGCGGCAGCGTACTGAATCCGGGGACCGTGATCGGAAGCCACAGCAACATCTACCCACTGTCAAGCGTCAGAGGATTCGTACCGGCACACAGCATCTACAAGAGACAGGGCGAAGTAGTGGAGAAAGTAGAAGAGTAATCAACGCACGGAGGAAAAATCAATGAACAAAATAGCATTCATCGGCGTAGGCATCATGGGCAGATCCATGGTCCGCAATCTCATGAAAGCAGGATTCGAATTACACATCTACGCCAGAACCAGATCCAAAGTCGAAGACGTGATCAGCGAAGGAGCCACCTTCCACGACACCATCGCAGACTGCGTAAAAGACGCAGAAGCAGTCATCACCATCGTAGGCTTTCCGACCGACGTAGAAGAAGTCTACTTCGATGCAGGCAACATCTTAGACAGCGCAAGAGAAGGCGCATACCTGATCGACATGACGACTACAAGCCCGATGCTGGACCAGAAGATCGCAGAAGAAGGAACCAAAAGAGGCTTCCACGTACTGGACGCACCGGTCACCGGCGGTGACACCGGAGCAAAGAACGGTACACTCTCCATCCTGGTCGGCGGTTCCAGAGAAGACTACGAAGCCTGCATGCCGTTATTCGAGGCGATGGGAACCAACATCAATTACCAGGGAGGATCCGGCTGCGGCCAGCACGCCAAGCTTGCGAACCAGATCATGATCGCTGGCACCTTATCCGGAGTCTGCGAGGCACTCACCTATGCGAAGGCAAAAGGCCTTAACCTTCAGACGGTCCTTGATTCCGTATCGACCGGAGCGGCAGGAAGCAAGCAGTTAGATACCTTCGGCCCGAAGATCCTGGCAGGAGATTATGCACCGGGATTCTTCCTGAAGCACTTCGTCAAAGACATGAAGATCGCCCTTACCGAAGCGAACATGAGCAATCTCAATCTGGACGTATTAAGCCAGGTGCTTGCCAACTACGAACTCCTTCAGGCAGAAGGCTGCGGAGATCTCGGCACCCAGGCACTGATCAAGTACTACGAAGAAGAGATGGACGTATAAAACATGTCGAAAAAAAGACAAAAAACAGGGAAAATTGTATAAATTGTTGATACATAGTTGAAGCCTGCTTAAAGATATGATAAAATCATACATGTTTATGAATGGATGAGGGATGTGGGCAAAAAATGATATATAATAATCCCAGTTATTTGTGTTTTAAAGACAGAAAGCCAAATATAGAGATATTACATAACACTTATAAAATGTATAAATATACGAAGAGCTTGAGAGATACCCTTCCTTCCATTGGTATGAAATGATAAGAATACCGGGGGGGGGTATTTTGGTGCGCAAAAAATTGCGCAGAGAAGAAAAGGATATAATGAATTTATTCAAACTTGTAAGAAACCGATAAAAAAGCAGAGAATAAAGGAGTAACCACCAGATGAAAGAATGTTACATAGATATGCATTGCCACATTCTGCCGGGAGTCGATGACGGGGCGAAAGACCTTGCCGAGACAAAGAAGATGCTTGAGATCGCATATGCAGAAGGAATCCGGTGTATCATAGCAACCCCTCATCACCATCCGCACCGCGGAAAGGCGTCGGCAGAGAAGCTCCGTGAAAGGGCAAAGCTTGTGCGCGAAGCAGCACACGAGATCGATGAACGCTTCCGGGTATACCTTGGAACGGAAATCTATTTCGGACAGGATGTTGCAGACAAATTAAAAGAAGGAAAGATCCTTTCGATGAACCGCAGAGAGTATGTACTGGTAGAATTCCCGCCCTCACAGACATACAGCTACATCAGACAGGGGATCCAGCAGCTGCAGTTCGCAGGATACGAAGTCATACTGGCGCATGTCGAGCGCTATCATTGCATCGCCGAAGATGTAGAACTTGCGGAAGAACTGTACGATATGGGTGTGAACCTGCAGGTAAATGCAGACAGCATCACCGGGGGATCCGGACGTAAGATCCGAAAGTTCATCGAAGAACTGATGAACCGCGACCTGGTATTCTGCGTCGGAACCGATGCACACGATACAAAGCACAGACCGCCGAAGATGAAGAAGGCGGCCGCTTACGTAGAGAAACGATACGGAGAAGATTATACAAGGAGGATATTCTACAGCAACGCCAAGAGCATGCTGAAGAAGAGAGATTAAGATGAGCCGAGAAAATTATGGAATGATGAATCAGGAGATTCGGGATGACGAAGTTACCATTGATCTGATGGAATTATTCAGTGCCTTATGGGCAAAGAAGACGATAATTATTCTGTCTGCGGTATTCATGGCACTGGTAGCGTTCGTCGGAACGAAGATGTTCGTGACACCGAAGTACACGTCAGTAACAAAGCTCTTTGTTATGACGAAGAATGACGACACCTCAGCAAGCGCAACCTACACAGACTTACAGACAGGAAGCATGCTGACAAAGGACTACATGGAACTGGTAAAGAGCCGCCCGGTACTGGAGAAGACCATTTCCAAGCTGAAGCTTGATGTAACGCCGGAAGAACTGGCAGAGATGATCACCACAGAGACACCGACCGACACACGTATCATGAGCATCAGCGTGACGGACGATGATCCGAAAGAAGCAAAACAGATCGCAGACACACTCAGAAAAGCAGTCAGCGTACAGATCACAGAGATCATGAATGCGGATTCTGTCAATACCGTAGAAGAAGGGAACCTTCCGACCAGCCCGTCTTCCCCGAATGTCAAGAAGAACATGATGCTCGGTACACTGCTCGGACTTGTCATTTCTATGGGATTCGTTGTACTGATCTCCATCTTAGATGATACGGTCAAGACTCCGGATGATGTAGAAAAGTACCTCGGACTGAATGTACTGACTTCCATCCCAATCCAGGAAGGAAGCAGCGCACCGAAGAGAGCAAAGCAGCAGAGAGAATCAAGAAATGCTGTAAAAAGCAGAAGATAGGAGAAGGACATGGCAGAGATAGTATTAAAGAATCTAACGAAAGATTACCGGAGCAACGAAGCATACAAGACACTTCGTACCAACATTGAATTCTCCGGATCAGATAAGAAAGTGATCGTATTCACAAGCTGTACACCGAACGAAGGAAAGAGTACCGTGACGATGGGACTTGCAGCATCCCTCGCAGAAGGCGGCAAGAGAGTCCTGTTCGTAGATGCAGACCTTCGGAAATCCGTCCTGGTGGGACGCCACAGAGTCACAGGAGAGGTGAAGGGACTGACACACTTCCTCTCCGGACAGGCTGACGTAAAAGAAGTGATCTTAAGAACACAGGAACCGAATCTCTTCGTAACGTTCGCAGGACCGGTTCCGCCGAACCCGGCAGAACTGCTCGGCAGCAGAAGATTCGAAGCATTCCTTGACGGTGCAAGACAGGCATATGATTATGTGATCATAGATGCGCCGCCACTCGGAAGCGTCATCGATGCAGCGATCATAGCAAAATTCTCGGATGCATCCGTGATGGTCATCTCAGCGAAGACGATCAGCTATAAGTTCGCCAGAGTGGTAAAAGAACAGCTGGAGAAGGCAGACTGCCCGATCCTCGGCGTGGTATTGAATAAAGTAGATATGAAACAGAACAAGTATTATGGTAAATACTATGGTAATTACTATGGCAATTACGGAGAAAACGGAAAGAAATAGAGGGTGAGCGTATGAACCAGCGCGTGGTTACCGGCCTGTTGACGGCCGGATGTATAGCACTGGCAGGTGCAGGATATATGACCTATAAGAATCAGGACCGCACTGCACCGGAGATAAAAGTAGACCAGAGTGAGAAGATTGCCTATGCAGAAGGAGAAGATTACGGAAAGCTTCTGGAAGGCGTGACGGCACAGGACGATAAAGACGGAGACCTGACCAGTGAGGTATTTGTAGAAAAGGTCGTGCCGGTCAGTAAGAAGAAGGCAGTTGTCTATTACGGTGTCACAGACAAGGCGAAAAATGTAGGAACAGCAAGCCGGGAAGTGACCTATCAGGCAGCAGAAGACAGTGATGCGGCAGAAGAGACCGCACAGGATACGGCTTCGGAAGATACAGCGCAGAAGACGGATGAAAAGTCGGAAAAGAAGACGAAGAAGAAATCCAAAAAAGCAAAGGCAAAGAAGACCGCTGAAGAAAAGAAGGCAGAAGAGACCGCACAGGATGCAGCGACAGCAGACCAGCAGAGCGCAGATCAGCAGAGTGAGGCGCTGCAGCCGAATGGTACACGTCCGGCAATGAAGCTTGCCGGAGAAGCGAAGACGATAGCCAGAGGGACATCATTCAATGCGCTGAATGAAGTAACAGACGCAGTGGATGACAAAGACGACAGAGACACCTTGTTCCGCGGACTTCACATCGACGGTAATTACAATGTGAACCAGGCAGGAACCTATACATTACAGTATTACGTACAGGACAGTGACGGTAATACCTCAGATCCGATCACATTTACACTGACTGTACAGTAACAGACGAAGGATGAATGATATGAGACAAAGACTTCTGGAAATGGAAAGAAAGAACATGATAGGAAAACTGATCACACTGATCCAGCTTCTGGTATCGGTGATCTGCATCGTGACTGTGGCAGGCAGCGGGATGCTGCCGAAGAAGTACCTGATCTTCCTGATTGGGGCACTGGCAGTACTCTTTGGTGCGACACATATCCTGCAGTATCCGAAGAATAAGGTACTGCGCTATACTGGTATGATCATCAGTCTCCTGATGACCATCATACTGGCAGCGATCAGCATGGGAATGATGAAGACCGATGATGTACTTAAGAAAGTCGGCGGAGCTACCTACAAGACGGATAACATGGTCGTGGTTGTGAAGAAAGGTGATTCTGCGAAGAACATCGAAGATGCCGAGGATTACCGGTTCGGTTATCAGACGGCAGTGGATCAGAAGAATACCGATAAGATGATCAAGGACATCGAGAAGAAAGTCGGCAAAGACGTGAAGACCGAAGAATACGAATCATTGACGGATGAGGCAAATGCACTTTTGAATGGAAATGTGGATGCGGCGGTGTTCAATGAGGGGTATATGAGTATGATCGATGAGTCGATTGAGGGGTTCTCGGAGAAGGTCAAGATTCTGTATCAGTATGGAATTAAGACGAAGGTGAAAAGTGAGAAGAAAGCAGATGTGACAGAACCGTTCAATGTGTTTATCAGCGGTATTGATGTGGCTGGTCCTATTACAACGAACAGTCGAAGTGATGTAAATATTATTATGACGGTGAATCCGAATACGAAACAGATCCTGCTCACAACGACACCGAGAGATTATTATGTTACGATTCCGGGTGTATCGGGTGATGCAAGGGATAAGCTGACACATGCAGGTATCTATGGAGTGGATGCTTCTATGGCAACACTGGAGAATCTGTATGGAATCGACATCAGTTACTATGCGCGGGTGAACTTTACTTCGCTGGAGACGATAGTGGATGCGCTTGGCGGTGTGGATGTGAATTCGGAAGTGGAGTTCGAAAAGAATGGATATAGCTTCCATAAAGGTGTGAATCATATGAATGGTGCACAGGCACTGACGTTCTCAAGAGAGAGATATAGTTTTGCGGAGGGTGACAACCAGCGTGGTAAGGATCAGGAAGCGGTATTGACTGCGATTATTCAGAAAGCCACATCTCCGGCAATCATTAAGAGTGCTAACGAGATCCTGGCAACGGTCAGCGATTGTGTAGAGACCAATATGACATCGGATGAGATGGCGAAGTTCATCAATATGCAGCTTAATGACGGGGGAAGCTGGAAGATTGAGTCACAGGCAGCGTCTGGTAAGGGAGATACACAGGCTTGTTATTCGTCGGGATCGCAGCTGTTGTATGTGATGTGGCCGGATGAAGCGGTGGTAGCAAATGTAAGTGATAAGATGCAAAAAGTATTAACAGAGAAATAGTATAGGGAAAGAGAAACAGGTTATGAAAATACAGGAGAAGAAAAAGGTTCATATTCGGTGGATGCTTGTCTGCTATGATATATTGATATATTTATTGTCGGCAATATTATTGCTGCGGCTTTACGGAGGAAATGATAAATTATCATATACAGGCATACTTCAACAAATGTGTATATCTATGGTGTGCATATTTGGCATCCGCCTGCTTGGAAATATATATGGACAGGTATGGAGATATGGAGGCATCCAGTGCTATATGCGCTTGATCTTTGCAGATGGAATAGCATGTGTGCTCTATATGATCATAGAAATTCTTCTTCCTGTTGAAAGCATTACTTTTGCAAGAATGCTTTCTCTTGTAAGTGTAGATCTGCTTGGAGCATTAACGATGCGTATGCTGTACCGCTATGCGTATAAATGCGGGAACAGTAATGATATACAGGGCAGATTCTGGGCGGTGCTTCTGAAAATATTCTCGGGAATTGATGCAGGACGTGAAAAAGAAATCCAGAAAATTAAAATTGCGATTATCGGTGCAGGTCGCGTAGGTGTTGGTCTTGCAGAAGAATTGCTGAATAACGAGCAGGCATCCTACGTTCCAAGATGCTTTATCGATATTAATAAAGAAAAAGTAGGACGTGAGATACAGGGGATTCCTGTATGGTCGGAAACGGATGCAACATTATCGAAGCTGGATGATTATGAAGTGCAGGAGATTATCTTTGCAATCCCGTCTATGGAGACAGAAAAGAGAAAAGAACTGTATGATTATTATAAGAATGCCGGCTATAAAGTGAAAATCTATGATTATCCGACGATGCATGCTGCCGGAGGGAAAAGATATCTGAGAGAGTTCGACATTGAAGAATTACTTTTTAGAAAGCCACTGGTAGTTGCGGATGAACAGACGAATGCATATTACAAAGATAAAGTAGTATTGATCACCGGTGGCGGCGGTTCAATCGGATCAGAGCTCTGTCGTCAGATGGCTAAGATGCGGCCGAAACAACTGGTTATTCTGGACATCTATGAAAATGGTGCTTACGATGTACAGCAGGAACTGAAAATTGCTTACAAAGGAAAATTAAAGTTACAGGTTGAGATTGCGTCAATTACGAATCGAAAGGCGATGGCAAGAATATTCGAACAGTACCATCCGCAGATCGTAATTAACGCCGCAGCGCATAAGCATGTACCGCTGATGGAACATAATTGCATTGAGGCGATTGAAAACAATATATTTGGAACAAAAAACATGGTGGAATTATGCGAAGAATATGGTGCGGAACGATTTATGATGGTATCCACGGATAAGGCAGTTAATCCGACGAATGTCATGGGTGCCACAAAGCGTATGTGTGAGATGATCGTACAGAGTGCAAGTACACATGGAAAGGTAAAGTACAGTGCAACCAGATTCGGCAATGTGCTTGGAAGTGCGGGATCGGTGATTCCACTGTTCAAAAGACAGATTGCAAATGGCGGTCCTTTGACGATCACAGACAAGAGAATCATCCGGTATTTTATGACGATACCGGAAGCGTCTCAGCTGGTACTGCAAAGTGGTGCAATGGCGCAGAATGGTGAACTGTTTGTACTGGATATGGGAAAACCTGTGAAGATTATGGATCTTGCCGAGAATATGATCCGCTTATCCGGAGTACAGGGGATTGAGATTGTTGAGACGGGGCTTCGTCCGGGCGAAAAGCTTTATGAAGAGTTATTGGTAAAGACAGAAGAACTGGACAAGACAGAGAACAGCATGATTTTTATCGAAAGAGATACTGCGCTCAGTGCAGCCGAAATTGATGACAAACTTGCAATGTTGAAGGAAGCTTGTGCTACGGATGACGACTTGAAGGCGAAAGAAGTGTTGAGAAAGGTTGTTCCAACGTTCAAAAAACCGGAAGAAGTAAATAAGACGGCATTTAAAAAACAACATAGAGAAAATGAAGAAAATTCGAAAAAGGGAATGAAAGTTGCATTGTTTTAATGAGAATAGAAAGGAAGTATAGATTATGAAAATTCCATTTTCACCACCGGATATTACAGAAGAAGAAGTCGAACAGGTTGCAGAAGCATTAAGATCGGGGTGGATTACAACCGGACCGAAGACGAAAGAGTTAGAGCGTCAAGTGGCAGGACTGTGTGGAACAAGCAGGGCTGTATGCCTGAATTCTCAGACAGCATGTGCAGAGATGACTTTAAGACTACTGGGTGTAACGGAGGGTGACGAAGTAATCGTACCAGCTTATACATATACGGCTACAGCATCAGTAGTATGCCATGTAGGTGCTAAGTTGGTCATGGTAGATGTTCAGGATGATTCATTGGAAATGAATTATGATAAACTGGCAGATGCGATTACAGAAAAAACAAAAGTAGTTATTCCGGTTGATCTGGGTGGCGTTCCGTGTGATTACGATCGAATTTTTTCAGTTGTAGAAAGTAAGAAACATTTATTCCATCCGTCTAATGAATTACAAAAAGCAATCGGAAGAGTAGTAGTGATGGCAGATTCGGCACATGCATTTGGGGCTACATGGAAAAACAAACCGGTTGGAAGCATCGCTGATTTTTCTAATTTCAGTTTTCATGCGGTTAAAAACTTTACAACTGCAGAAGGAGGCGCGGTAGCCTGGAAGAATATTGATGGAATTGATAATGAAGAGATATATCATCAGTATCAGTTGTTATCACTTCATGGACAGTCAAAAGATGCATTGGCGAAGACTCAGCTTGGAGCATGGGAGTATGATATTGTAGGACCATGGTATAAATGTAATATGACAGATGTGACTGCAGGAATCGGTCTTGCACAGATGAAACGATATAAAGGATTACTTGCAAGAAGAAAAGAAATTATTAGAAAGTATGATGAAGCATTCAAACCGCTTGGAATTGAAGTCTTGAATCATTATACAGAAGATCATCAGTCATCAGGACATTTATATATTACAAGAGTTCCTGGTATTTCATTGGAACAGAGACAGGAAATTATTGTGAAGATGGCTGAAGAAGGAATTGCTTGTAATGTGCATTATAAACCATTAGCGATGATGACTGCTTATAAGAATATGGGATTTGATATTAAGGATTATCCGAATGCTTATAAGAGATTTGAGAATGAGATTACATTGCCGCTTCATACAAAATTGACGGATGAAGATGTGGAGTATGTGATTGAGAAGTATTGCAGAATTGTGAAGGAATATATTTAATAGAGGGAGAATTATTGATGCTCAAAAAATGGGAAACTTTGCCTGATTTTATGAAGAATGATGCAGTTAGAGAATATTATGATTTACTACAAAAGAAAAAAGTAAGTATGTTTCTAAAAAGGGCAATGGACTTAGTTGGTGGAGTAATTCTCCTAATTATATTAGCAATTCCAATGGTAATCATATCTGTTATGATTAAATTAGACTCGGAAGGTCCGGTATTTTACAGACAGGAAAGAGTTACAACATACGGTAAACATTTTAAAATTCATAAATTCAGAACAATGGTTAGTAATGCTGATAAGATTGGCTCAGCTGTAACTGTTGGAAACGATAGCCGTATAACAAAAGTGGGAGCAAAACTTAGAGGCTGCCGATTGGATGAATTGCCACAGGTGTTTGATCTTATCTCTGGAGATATGAGTTTTGTAGGTACACGACCAGAGGCAGTGAAGTATGTCAAAAAGTATAAGCCGGAATATATGGCAACATTGTTGCTTCCGGCAGGAATCACAAGTGAGGCAAGCATTCGTTATAAAGATGAAGCTGAATTGTTAGATGGTGCAGAAGATGTAGATAAGGTGTATATAGAAGAAGTTCTTCCAGGAAAAATGAGGTACAATCTTGAGAGTATTAAAAGATTTTCATTTGTGGGAGAGATTGTCACAATGTTCAGAACTGTGTTTGCAGTACTTGGAAAGGATTATGAATAAAAGTTATGGAAAATAGAGAAGTAGTTGATGGATTAGTATCAATTATTATGCCATCATGGAATACGGAAAGATTTATCGCAGAGACAATACAATCTGTAATCAATCAGACATATACAAATTGGGAGCTGCTTATTGTGGATGATTGTTCTTCTGATAATACCGATGAAGTAGTTGCTTCTTTTAAAGATGAAAGAATCAAATATTTTCACAATGAAAAAAATTCTGGTGCAGCATTGACACGTAACAAAGCAATGAGAGAAGCAAAGGGAGAATGGATTGCATTTCTTGATTCTGATGACCTTTGGACGCCGGAGAAATTGGAACACCAGATTGATTTTATGAAGAAAAATGGATATACACTTTCTTTTACAGAATATGAAAAGATTGATGAAGAGTCTAATCCATTAAATATATATGTATCTGGACCTGATAAGGTTAATAAGCGAAAGATGTATAATTATGATTATATCGGACAGCTTACGATGATGTATAGCGCAAAAGAATTTGGACTTATTCAGATCAAAGATATTAAAAAGAATAATGATTATGCAATTAGATTACAGCTTTACAAAAAGTCGGGAACATGTGCATACTTGCTTAAAGAAAATTTGGCAAAGTATAGAGTTCGTAAAGTAAGTATAAGTCATGATAAATTTAGAAGAAAATTCAAAAGCCATTATGATTTGTTCTATATGTGTGATGAAAAACCAGCGGTTATAGCTGCATGGTATACATGCTGGAATATGTTTTATGGTGTTTTAAAAAAGAAAAATTATGAGAAAAATATGTAAGAGGAAAGTATGATAAAGGTTTGTATTATTGGACATTTTGGATTTGGTAAGAATTTACTTAATGGACAAACTATTAAAACTAAAACAGTTACTAGTGAATTAGAAAAACAATTAGGAATAGAACAAGTCATTAAAATTGATACACATGGAGGAGTAAAGAAATTGCCAATTATTATCATTAAAATGATAATGGCATTTATTCAATGTGAGAATATAATAATCTTTCCGGCTCATAATGGGGTGAGAATTTTCATTCCATTATGTAATAGAATAAATCTTTTATATAAAAGAAAAATTCATTATTGCGTTATTGGAGGATGGCTTCCTTCGATGATAGAAGATAATCGGTCATTAACAAAAGACTTAAAAAAAATAACAACAATATTTGTTGAAACAAGAACAATGAAAAAGCAACTGCTAAATAAAGGATTTAGCAATGTTTCTATTTTAAAAAATTTTAAAAATATAGAAGTATTTGCAGAGCCTAAACAATGTCTTAATAAATCTAAAGAGATAAGTTTTTGTACTTTTTCACGAGTTATGCGTGAAAAGGGCATTGAGCAAGCAGTAAATGCAATTAATCAAATTGAAGAGGAATATCCTGAATGGGATATAAAATTAGATATATATGGACAAATAGATACGGAACAAACCCAATGGTTCGAAAAAATAAAGGCTAGTTTTCCAAAGAATATTCGGTATAGGGGAGCTGTATTATATGATGAAAGTGTACAAACGATAGAGAAGTATACTTTCTTATTGTTCCCAACACTTTTTTTTACGGAAGGAATACCAGGTACTATTATTGATGCCTTTGCATCGGGAACACCTGTTATTTATTCAAAATGGGAAAGTGCAGATGATATTCTTGAAGATGGGAAAACTGGAATATCATATGAGTTTGGAGATTATAACGGATTATTAGAGGCTATTAGAAAAGGAATTAATAATTTAACGAACTATGGAGAATTAAGTCTTAATTGTAAAAATGAAGCGCAGAAGTATATGCCTGAAGTGGCAATTAGACCCTTGTTGAAACAATTATAGTATTTAGATACGAAGGAGCTACAAATGAAAATATTGCAAATTATTCCCTCACTAGGTGTTGGGGGAGCGGAAACGATGATGTGCAATTTGTCATGTGAATTGGTGAAAAATGGTGATGAAGTTGTAGTGGTAGTTTTTGCTTTAAATGACTCAATAATTAAGGAAAGATTAATTAATAATAGAATAAAAATTATTTCTTTAGAAAAAAATGTTGGATTTTCACCTAAAACAATTTTTAGAATTAAGAAAATTATTAAAGAAGAAAACCCGGATATCATTCATACCCATTTACATGTTTTGCCATATGTTTGGTTAGCGTGTGGGAAAAAAAAGATAATTCATACATTACACAGTATTGCTAAAAAGGAGCAAAGTGGGATTGGAAAGTACATATGTGGATTCATTTATTGTTATTCTGAGAAGTGTATTCCAGTAGCTATTTCAGAACAAGTAAGAAAAAGCATGATAAATGAATATAATTTGAAAAGGAAAATTCCAGTAGTTTGTAATGGAGTTCCAATTGAAAATATTATTAGTAAATCTTCATATGAAATTAACAATAGTGCACATATATTCCATGTTGGGAGATTTACTAAACTCAAGAATCATAAGATGATGGTTGATGCGTTAGAAAGAATTAAAACTCAAGAGGAAAATGTTATTCTGCATTTCTATGGAACTGGTGAATTGGAAGATGAGATTAAAGAAGTTGTACGAGATAAGGGACTTGAGTCGGCTGTTAAGTTTGAAGGGGTGTGTCCTAATATTTCTAAAATTCTAATTAATGGAGATATTTTTGTTTTGCCGTCAGAATATGAAGGTATGCCAATGAGTCTTATTGAGGCTATGGCTGCGGGACTTCCTTGTATTGCTTCTGAGGTAGGGGGGATTCCAGATATGATAGAAAATGGATATAATGGTATATTGATAAATTCTAATATAGATAATTTAGTAAACGCAGTAATTGATTTATTAAGAAATAAAGATAAAAGAAAACAATTAGGCATGAATGCAAGAAAAGATGCGAAAAAATATTCAGCTCATAATATGATGGATGAATACTTAAGTATATATAAATGAATTAGGAGACTAAGGTGATGATATCTATAAATTTATTTATATCTTTGATAGGCTTAATTTCAAATGGTATACTAATTGGCTTATGCTCATTTTCCAGTGCACAAGCAAATTATACAATGTTTGCAACTGTAAGTCTAATAGAAGTGATTATTTTTATTATCTGTAATAAAAAACAATCAGATACACTTGTTAATTTTTCATTTTTTTTTGTTTTATGTTTATATTTGTTTTCATTTGGCCAAGTTGTGCTTATGGGATTCTTTCCAATTGCATGTGAAAATTTAACAATTGTATTGAGATATTTTGATATAAAAGAGTTGTTTTCAGGATTAAAGTGGTTAAACACTACATTTATTTTGGTTGAAATGGGAATACTAATAGCTAATGAAATAGAAAGAAATAATTATAGTCCAAAACTTTCTTGCAATATGACCGAAGATATTTTGGCAAATAAAGCAATAACAATAATAGTATTAACGTTTCCTGTGAAAATAATTGTTGATTTAATTGTTCTTAGTGCTGGACTTCGGGTCGGTTTTGAACAGGCAAGGAATGTTTTAAGTTCTATTCCATCTTTTATAGTAGCGTATGGAAATTTAGCTACCATTGGTTTTTCTTTATTAATTTTAAGTTTAAAAAATAAGAGACGTAAACAATTTTGGCTATTTTGTTTTATTCTTATTTATACACTTGGAATGATGTTATGTGGAAGAAGAAGTGAAAGTGTTGCATGTTTATGTATATATGTATTATGTTATGTGAGTGGCAAAGAAATAAAAATAAAAACAGTTTTGATTTCTGGAATTTTAGGGTATTTAATTCTTACATTTTTAAATGCTGTTGTTACTATTCGGAACACATCTATGGGAATCACGGATGCATTTTGGTATACGTTAACGAAAAAAAATATACTATATGAAGCTTTGCGAGAGTATGGAAATACAGCATATACAGCATTAACAGTAATTATAAAGTGGTTGCCATTAAATGCACCATCTTTTGGAAAGTCATATTTTCTAGGGTTATCTGCAATTTTTCCTAATTTTGGAGGTATAATGGGAGATTTAACGAGAGCATCGAACTATGGATTTATATTGCAAAAAAGTACAGTGCTTAGTAAATATTATCACAATATTGGTGGCTCAGTTTTAGGGGAATTGTTTTTTAATTTTGGATTTTTGGGTGCATGTGTGTTTGCACTGATTTTTGGGATTGTAGTAGGAAAGATCAGTATGCGTGCAAATTTACTGATTAATCAAACAATGAATTATAAAGTGTGTTATTATATTGCTGTTATGGCAGGAATATTATATTGGATACGAGATTATTTTAGTGGTATTTGTAGAGATATTGTTTGGGGATTACTTATTTGTTTTATTGTGAAGAAATTGAGCATTGGTACTAAATATAAGTATTCAAGAAGAACAAAATGATGTCTAAATAGTATATGTAAAGTGCTGGTTATGATGTTGCTTTATAAGACTCTTGAAAAAGGATAAAAAATTAATAGAAAGTATTTACAACAGATATTTAATAATTTTCGTGATTATACAGTTCTGGTGGAGAAAATTAAATTTGTTGTATTAAAGATATATGTAATCTATTAACAGTTTATCAAAAATAGCAGAATTAATGTGTTTTGTTTAAACTTTATTAAAAAGAATAGGGAGAATAGTAAATGGATGATAAAATAAAAGTGAGTATTATTTGTAATGCATATAATCATGCTAACTATATAAAAGATGCATTAGAAGGTTTTATAATGCAAAAAACCAATTTTGCATATGAAGTTTTAATTCATGATGATGCATCAACAGATAATACAGCGTCTATAATACGTAAATATGAAAATAAATATCCGAAATTAATAAAGGGAATTTATCAAACGGAAAATCAATATTCTAAGGGAATCAATATTACTAAAACTTATCATCTGCCACGTGTGAATGGTAAATATATTGCACTTTGTGAGGGAGATGATTATTGGACAGATCCATTAAAATTACAGAAACAATATGATAAAATGGAAAAAAATCCACAGATAGATATTTGTGCACACGCGGTAACTAGAATACGGGCTTCAAATGGAGAAAAATTAGATTTTATTGCACCAAGCAACAAAGAAACAGTATTTTCATTGGGCGAGGTGATTGGTGGCGGCGGTGGATTTGTTGCTACTAACTCTCTTTTTTACCGAAGAGAATTATTAGATAACCAACCACAATTTCGTAAAAAATGTGGATTGGATTATTCGTTACAAATACATGGGGCTATGAGAGGGGGAATGTTATATTTGCCTGATAATATGGCAGTATATAGAGCTTTAGTACCAGGATCTTGGACTGCGCGTATGAATCAAAATGGATATAATGATAATCAAAGAAACAAGATAAAAATGATGCTTGATATGGTAGATGAAGAAACTTTAGGAAAATATAGTGAGATTGTTAATAAAGCAAAACTAGAGGTTGATTTTTCAAGTTTCGAGATTGCAGGTAGATATCGAGAGTTACGAAAGGGAGATTTAAGAAAATTGTATAATGAAAAATCATTACAATGGAAAGTTAAAACATATATAAAAGAATATTTTCCTTTTGTATTTCAGACATATAGAAAAATAGGAAAGAAGTAATACTATAAACATGAATAATAGGAGAAAAAATGTCAAATAGTAAAGTAATATCTAATTTTATATGGCGTTTTGCAGAAAGGTGCGGTGCTCAAGCAGTACAATTTATAGTATCGATTGTATTAGCTAGGTTATTAATGCCAGAAGTATATGGTACAATTGCACTTATTACAGTAATTACTACGATATTGAATGTTTTTGTTGACAGTGGGATGGGAACTGCATTAATTCAAAAAAAAGATGCTGATTCTGTAGATTTTTCAACAGTATTTTATTTTAATATGTTTGTATGTATAATTCTTTATGTAGGATTATTTATTTGTTCACCATGGATTGCTTATTTTTATAAAGATGCAACATTAACACCGGTAATTCGAGTGTTAGGATTAACAATTGTTATATCAGGCGTGAAAAATATTCAGCAGGCATATGTCTCTAAAACAATGCAATTCAAACGATTTTTCTTTTCAACCTTAGGAGGAACAATCGGAGCAGCGATTATAGGAATATGGATGGCATACAAAGGTTTTGGAGTATGGGCGTTAGTGGCACAACAAATATTTAATGCAATGGTAGATACATTAATATTGTGGATTACAGTAAAATGGCGTCCGAAGAAAGAATTTTCATTTGAAAGATTAAAAGGACTATTTTCATATGGATGGAAATTGTTGGCATCGTCATTATTAGATACAGTGTATAATAATATTAGACAATTGATTATAGGAAGAATGTATACGCCATCAGACCTTGCCTTTTACAATAGAGGAAAGCAGTTTCCGGATTTAATCATAACAAATATTAATACTTCAATAGACAGTGTACTTTTACCAACAATGTCACAAGAGCAGGAAAATAAAGAGAGAGTTAAGATAATGACTCGTCGAGCTATAAAAACGAGTACATATATCATGGCTCCGTTAATGATGGGATTAGCTTTTTGTGCTATACCAGTTATTAGATTAATTTTAACTGAAAAATGGCTGTCGTGTGTTCCATTTATGCAAATATTTTGTATCACAAGTATGTTTTATCCGGTACATACAGCAAATTTAAATGCTATTAAAGCAATGGGGAGAAGTGATGCATACTTGAAATTAGAAATAATCAAAAAAGTAATCGGTATGGCTTTATTACTTTCCACGATGTGGTTTGGAGTTATGGCAATGGCATATAGTTTGCTTGTAAGTAGTGTGTTAAGTCAAATTATTAATTCATGGCCAAATCGAAAATTATTAAATTACGGATATTTAGAACAGTTAAAAGACATTTTGCCAGGAATTATATTGGCAGTTGTTATGGGAATATGTGTCTATCCGGTACAGTGGCTTGGATTATCAGATATTATTACATTATGTATACAGGTTCCGTTAGGAATGATTATATATATTATAGGATCAAAAATATTTAAGTTAGAGTCTTTCGAATATATATTGGATATGATAAAACCATATATTCTTAAAATATTACATAAATAGATAAAGGTGAAGAACAGTGGAAAAGAAAAAAATTCTTTTATTAGGAGGATCTGCACAGCAGATTGTTGCAATTGAAACAGCAAAGAAACTAGGATATTACACAGTACTTTGTGATTTTTTACCGGATAATCCAGGTCAATATGTAGCAGACAAGTTTTATCTGGAGAGTACAACGGATAAAGAGGCAATACTGGAAGTCGCAAAAAAAGAAAGTATAGATGGTGTATTAGCATATGCATCTGATCCGGCAGCTCCAACGGCAGCATATGTAGCTGAAAAATTAGGATTGCCAGGAAGCCCCTATGAATCAGTTGAGATTTTGTGTAATAAAGATCAATTTAGAAAATTCTTATCTGAAAATAATTTTTGTACACCAAAGGCTAATGGATATGAGAATATAGAAGAAGCTTTAGAGGATTTAAAAAATGAAAAATATAATTATCCGGTAATTGTTAAGCCAGTAGATTCTTCAGGAAGCAAAGGGGTTAGTCGAATAGATAATTTTGATGAGGCTAATAAAAAATTGGAATATGCAATGTCATTTTCAAGAGGAAAAAAAATTATTATTGAAGAATTCGTAGAAAAATATGGATATCAGATTGCAGGAGATGGATTATCAGTAAATGGTAAGTTAGTATTTCGTTATTTTGCCAATGATCATTTTAATTCAAAATGTGTAAACCCATTTGTGCCGATATCTGCAAGTTTTCCTTATAACATGCCAAAAGAAGTTCAAGATAAGGTTCACAGCGAAATTCAACGTTTATTAGATTTACTTCATATGCAGACTACCACATATAATTTTGATATGCGAATTGATAAGGATTACAATGTGTATTTGATGGAAGTCGCACCAAGAGACGGCGGGAATTATATTCCAGATGTAATTAAATATGCAACAGGAGTTGATTTAGTAGAGTGTTCGGTAAAAGCAGCAATGGGAGAATCGATAGAATTGGGAGAAGTGAATCCACAAGGATATTATTCATATTTTGCTGTACATAGTTTGGAAGATGGAGTGTTAGAAAATGTTTCATTTACGGAGGAAGGTGCTCAACATATTATTGAAAACCATTTGATAAAAAAAGCTGGAGATGAAATTAAAGCATTTACAGGAGCAAATACAACCTTAGGATGCTTAGTGATGAAGTTTGATCATATGGAACAGATGTTACATATGATGGATTATTCGGAAGAATGGTGTAGTGTTAACTTAAAAAGAAACTAGTAAAGTGTAGGAAGGATGTGAAAAAATGAAAATTGTAGTATTTGGTGCAAGTGGAGGCACTGGAACATATTTTGTAAAATATTTTCTTGAACATTATAAGGAAACAAAATATGAAATTATAGCAGTAGGAACTCGTGAGACAAATAAATTTGCTGAAATGGGAGTTGAATATTATCAAGTAGATATTACTAAAAAAGAAGAATTTGATAAATTGCCCAAAGATGTATATGCAGTTGTAAATTTAGCAGGGGCTATGCCAGCTAGGATGGAAGGGTATGATCCTCAATATTATATTGATGTAAATATTACAGGAAATCTTAATATTTTAGAATATTGTAGAAAAAATGGTGCGGATAGAATTTTATTTGCTCAAAGTTTTGGTGATATTAAAGATTATGGGGAGACACAACTTGTCTTAAAGGCAGATATGGCACGTAAATTTAGTTTTAAATCAGACCATACAATATATGTAATGACAAAGAATTTTATGGTTGATATGATGGAAAACTATTATGAAATGTATGGATTGAAGAAGTTTGTCTTTCGTTTACCAACAATTTATTTATATTCACCAACAGATTATTATTATGTTGATGGTGTCAAAAGAAAGATTGGTTATCGATTACTAATTGATAGAGCAATATCTGGAGAACCAATAGAAGTATGGGGAGATGCTTCAAGGGTTAAAGATATGGTTTACGTCAAAGATTTCTGTCAAATGCTGTATAAAGCAATATTTGTTGATAGAGAGAAAGGATATTATAATGTTGGAACTGGTGTAGGCACAAGTTTAATTGACCAGATTAAGGGCATGATAGAAGTTTTTGGTGAGGATAATAAAAAATCATCTATTATATTGCGCCCAGATAAACCTAATGCACCACAGTATATTATGGATATAACGCCAGCACAGAAAGAATTAGGATATGAACCTCAATATGATTATATTTCAATGCTTAAGGACATAAAGCATGAAATGGAATTAGCCGAAAATCGGGGGGTATAAAAAGTTAGATGGAATAAAAGAGTGTGGAGGATATATAGAACTTGAGGTAAATCATGGGAAAATGTTACATGAAGAGGCTTTAGCGTTAAATTGCGGTAGAGGTGCACTGGAGTATTTATGTAAATCAAAAAATCAAGAAATTATATCTTCCATATTTTCTTTGTTCTTCTGTATCAAATCTATGTGAAAAGATTGGTGTTTCATATAGTGGTTATCATATTAATAAAAATTTCGAACCAATTTTCCAACAAAATCTTGGTGATAATGAATGGCTTTATATTGTGAATTTTTATGGACAATTAGACAACATATATTTAAGTAAGTTGAAACAAAAATATGATAGAATAATTGTTGACAATGCGCAAAGCTATTATCAATTACCAGCAAATAATGTAGGTACGCTGTATACTTGTCGTAAGTATTTTGGTGTTTCAGATGGGGCGTTTCTTTATACGAATAAAAAAATCGATGAAGAACTTTTAATGGATGAATCTTTTGAAAGAATGAGATATTTACTTGGTCGATACGAACGAAGTGCAAATGAATTCTACGAAGATTATGTAGTAAATAATAAATTTTTTGAAACAGAGCCTGTTAAATATATGTCACGTTTAACAGAAAATTTGTTACATGGAATCGACTATGATGCAGTTGCAAAGAGGCGTCAAGAAAACTTCGATTTTCTAAATGAAGCATTTAAGAATACTAATGAGTTAAAATTAAAAAGTACTTATGGGGCATTTATGTATCCATTACTAATTCAAAATGGTGCAATGGTGCGTAAAGCATTACAAAAGAATAAGATTTATATTCCATTACTGTGGCCAAATGTAGTGGAAAATGGTGCATCCAATACTATGGAATATCATTACGCAGCAGATATATTACCACTTCCAATAGATCAAAGATATACACTTGAGGACATGAAGTATATAGTTTCGGAGGTGAAAAAATGTATAGGCTGAGAGAACTTGAAAGAAAAGATTTACAAGAAATTAATAAATGGAGAAATAATCCGGAATTAATAGAACTTTTAGGAGCACCATTTCGTTATATTAACTTAGATGTGGATGTGGAATGGTTTGAATCTTATATGAATAATCGCGGAAATGCAGTTCGTTGTGCTATTACAGAATTAAACAAAGATGATATATTAGGATTAGTTAGCTTTGTTTCCATTAACTATATGAATCAATCAGTAGAATTCCATATCATGATTGGCGACAAAGCAAATCAAGGAAGAGGTGTTGGTACATTTGCCGTTAAGGAAATGTTAAACCATGCTTTTAATAATATGAATTTGCAGCGTGTAGAACTAACTGTATTAGAAGATAATGAACGTGCGAAACATCTATATGAAAAATGTGGATTTGTATACGAAGGCAGAAAGCGAAAAGCAAAGTATAAGAATGGAACATTTGTTGATATGTTGATGTATTCCATTCTAAAATCTGAATTTTCTAGGTGATCAGTAAAAGGGAACCTTCCAACGTGGTGTCTTGATATAACAAATAATAAAAATGAAATGAATTTGATAATTGGAAATTGTGATAAGGCATTTGAAAACCCTGTTACAGAACGTAACGTGTATTCAGCATTATTGGAAAAAATTCATCAAAAAGGTATTTTTATATTTGCATATCAAGGCAATGTTAGCATTGGATATTGTGTATTATATGCAAATAATTCTGAAGCAAGGAATGCGTACATTAGTTTAATTGCGGTGAGACCAGAGTATCAGAAGTTACATATAGGAAAACAATTAATAGAAACTTGTTTACAAATTGCTGAATCTTATGGAATGCAAACTTGTTCTTTAGAAGTGAGAAAAAATAATGCTTCAGCTATAAGATTTTATCAAAGAAATGGATTTGTTTTCCAGAATGAGAAAACAGATAGTTTTTTATGAAACGTGATTTGTAAATATAATTTACTAGTAAATTTACAAATGAAGAGGAGAAAGTAAATGGGAAATAATATATTAGTTACTCGTTCATCAATGCCGGATATGGAAGAGTATGTAAATGAAATAAAAGATATCTGGGAGACACATTGGTTGACAAATATGGGAGTAAAACATAAACAACTTCAAAAGGAATTGATAGAATATCTTGGGATTGATCAAATTGACTTGTTCACAAATGGTCATATGGCATTGGAACTTTCTCTTCAAGCTTTAGATTTTCCAAAAGGAAGTGAAGTGATTACAACACCTTTTACTTTTGCTTCTACAACACATGCTATTGTAAGAAACGGCTTAGAACCGGTATTTTGTGATATCAATCCGGTTGATTTTACGATAGATGTTGATAAAATTGAGGAATTGATTACAGATCGAACAGTAGCAATCATGCCGGTACATGTATATGGAAATGTTTGTAATATTGAAGAAATTCAGAGAATCGCAGATAAATATGGATTAAAAGTTATTTATGATGCAGCACATACATTTGGTGTTAAATATAAGGACCAGGGAATTGGTTCCTTTGGAGATGTGTCATGCTTTAGCTTCCATGCTACAAAAGTATTTAATACAGTTGAAGGTGGAGCAGCTTGTTTCAAAGATGCAGATTTCGGGTTAGAATTATATCGTTTGAAAAACTTTGGTATTCGTGGACCGGAAAGAGTAGACGGAGTGGGTGCTAATGCGAAGATGAACGAATTCTGTGCAGCTATGGGACTTTGTAATTTACGACATGTAGATGAAGAAATAGCAAAGAGAAAAGCAGTAGTAGAACGTTATATGAAGCATTTGTCAGGAGTAGAAGGAATTCAGCTTAATCCAGAACAAAAAGATGTAAAACCAAACTATGCATATTTCCCAGCTATTTTTGATGAGAAAGTATTTGGTGCAAGTCGAAACGAAGTGTTTGAAGCATTAGCAGAGCAGGGGATTGGTGCAAGAAAGTATTTTTATCCATTAACAAATACATTTGATTGTTTCCATGGAAAGTATGATCCGAATAAGACACCAATTGCATTACATATCAGTAAGAGAGTATTAACATTGCCATTATATGCAGATTTGTCACTTGAAAATGTGGATAAAATCTGTGAGATAATTTTAAGTTGTAAAAAGTAGTTATAGAATCAAGGAAGAGAATTAAGAATGCAGAAAGTAGTAAAAAAATTTTTGGGGGGGAGGGAGGCAAAGAAACTCTAATTTAGAATTGTTTCGAATCATAACAATGGTTATGATAGTTGCTTCTCATTATGTTGCAAACTCTGGATTATCAGGATTAGTTTATGAAGCGGGAAAAAAATGAGTATTCAGGGTCAGACCCCATAAAAGATATAGACTACATTGGCAATGCCATTAAGCTAGGTGTTCGAGGTTTTGTTCGAATTTGCATTGAAACATGTGCAAGAGGATGTTTTTGTGCTTGGAAATGCAGATTCAGAAAAAAGGCATGCTGATAAGACAGATGCTGTTCGTCTGTCAAAAATGACAATCTTCAATGAAGCGAAAAGTTTTATTGGTGTTTTTTACACAGTAAATGTTATTTTTCCGGCAGTTGTGATATAGGAAGAAGGCAAAATTTTCTGTCTTATTTTGTCGTTTGACATCAGCTTTTATTGGTTGAAGTATATAATAAGGAAAGTTTGTAACTAGATAGAGCACAAGCTATGAGTTATTTTATAATACAAGAACAAAACGAACGGAAGGAAAAGGCTATGAAAAACTATTTTATAAAAGATGAAACGTTAAAATCGTAAGCGCTTAGTTTTTGGGTAACTAGATATTTGTCGTTCCCTAACTCATAATGATAGAAGATAGATTTTTACTCCACTTCTTTGATAGAAAGTAGAAATTCACTACATTTGGAGGTTTCATTATGAGTGATAAACGTGCACCAAGGCGTTCCTTGGATGGATGGAACTGGTAACTGAATGCAGACAAAGTGAATTAACAGATGCTGCATGGTGTGAAGCGCAAGGGATTTCTCAGAGTTGCTTCTATAATGCCGTTTCCCGTCTGCGAAAAAGAGCCTGTCAGATACTAGATCCGATTGGCAAAGCCAGCACTCTTGATCTTACATCCCACAAGTCAGACTTGAAGAATTGCTAATATACTAATGAAAGGAATCAAATGGATATTTACCAAATTTGGATAACTTACAATAAACCGTGGTCAAGACGTGAAATTGCTGCTTTTAGTGTCATTCTAATTTTTACAATAACAGGGATTCTACTTGGTCTAAGTAAAAAGAAGATACATACAATACAGGCGGTAGCGATTCTGGCGATGGTTGTGTTTCTTGGAATTGTATTTGCTTCTACTGTATTTACCAGAATGGTATCAGTCAGGCAGTATGAGTTAATGCCTTTATGGTCGTGGAAAGCGATCGTGCAGTATCGTGACAGGGAATTACTGAAAGAAGATTTGTTGAATTGCATATTATTGTTACCGGCTGGTATGTTGTTACCTGTTATTATAGATCGTAAGGTGAACTGGTATTGGGCCTGGGCGTTTGGAGTGATGATATCGGCTGGAATTGAAGTAAGCCAGTTGCTGTTTATGCGTGGATTGTTTGAGTGGGATGATATAATCCACAATGGATTAGGATACATGCTTGGTTGTATGATTACACAGAAGATGCGTGAATGGATGAATAAGAAAAAGTAGAAAAAGACAGGAGAAAAAACAATGGGAAAATATTTCGGAACAGACGGCTTCCGCGGTGAAGCTAACAACAACTTAACAGCAGATCACGCATACAAGATCGGACGTTTTCTTGGCTGGTATTACGGTGAATTAAAACGCCGGAACGGCGATGACACACCGGCACGTATTGTAATCGGAAAGGACACTAGACGTTCCAGCTACATGTTCGAATACACATTAGTAGGCGGTCTGGTCGCATCGGGAGCAGATGCATATCTGCTTCATGTTACCACAACGCCATCCGTTGCATATGTGGCAAGAACAGATGAATTTGACTGTGGAATCATGATTTCTGCCAGCCATAATCCATACTATGACAATGGAATCAAGCTTATCAACGGTAACGGAGAGAAAATGGATGAAGAGACCATTTCTCTGGTGGAAGCATATCTGGACGGAGAACTGGAAGTATTTGGACAGAAGTTTGATGAGATTCCATTTGCACATACATCAAAGATTGGACGCACTGTTGATTACGTATCAGGAAGAAACCGTTACATAGGATATCTGATCTCTCTTGGAATCTATTCTTTCAAGGGCGTGAAGGTTGGTCTGGATTGTGCGAACGGAAGTTCATGGAATCTTGCCAAATCCGTATTCGATGCGCTTGGAGCGAAGACTTATGTGATCAATGCAGAACCGAATGGAACGAACATTAATAACCATGCCGGCTCTACACATATCGAAGGACTGCAGAAGTTTGTAGTAGAGAACGGACTGGATGTCGGATTTGCTTATGACGGAGATGCTGATAGATGTCTCTGCGTCGATGAAAAGGGCAATCTGGTAGACGGAGATGCAATTCTTTACATTTACGGAAAGTATATGAAAGAACGCGGCAAACTGGAGAATAATACGGTTGTTACAACTGTAATGTCTAACTTTGGACTGTACAAAGCATTTGACGAAGCCGGAATCAACTATGCGAAGACGGCGGTCGGTGATAAATATGTATATGAATATATGACGAAGAATAATTGCATTCTCGGAGGAGAACAGTCCGGCCATATCATTTTCTCGAAATATGCTTCTACAGGAGATGGAATTCTTACCAGCCTGAAGATGATGCAGGTAATGCTTGGCAGAAAGAAGAAAATGAGTGAACTGATGGAAGGCCTGACCATTTATCCGCAGGTATTGGAAAATGTCCGTGTGACAGATAAGAAAGCAGCACAGGACGATGCAGCAGTACAGGCAGCAGTACAGGCAGTTACAGAGGCACTTGGCGATACGGGACGTATTTTAGTTCGTGAATCCGGAACAGAGCCGGTACTTCGTGTGATGGTGGAAGCTGAGACGAAAGAGATCTGCCAGAAATATGTAAGTCAGGTAGTAGATGTTGTGAAAGAAAAGGGATATGTAGTCGCATAAGTACGACGGGAAGATATATTTGCTTGAAGAATAAGGCACAGAAGATGAGGAGAATAGTAATATGTGTGGAATAGTAGGATTTACCGGAGCGCATCAGGCAGCACCAATATTGTTAGATGGATTGTCGAAACTAGAGTACCGTGGATATGATTCATCAGGAATCGCTGTAAGAGATGGTTTGAAAGATACAGAAGTATTGAAAGCCAAGGGACGTCTGAAGATATTAAAAGAGAAGACGAATGAGGGAAAGTCGGTAAAGGGAACCTGTGGAATCGGGCACACGAGATGGGCAACTCACGGAGAGCCGTCAGAAGACAATGCGCATCCTCATGTCAGCGATGATGGGAATGTAGTAGCAGTACATAACGGAATCATCGAGAACTATCAGGAATTGAAAGAAAAATTAGTCCGTAACGGATATACATTTTATTCTGAGACAGATACAGAAGTAGCTGTAAAACTGGTGGATTATTATTATAAAAAGTATGAGGGCAATCCGGTTGATGCGATCAATCATGCGATTATCCGTATCAGAGGATCATATGCGTTGGTAATGATGTTCAAAGAATATCCGGAAGAAATTTACGTTGCCAGAAAAGACAGCCCGATGATCCTCGGAGTAGCCGATGGGGAATCTTATATCGCATCGGATGTTCCTGCTATTTTAAAATACACGAGAAATGTCTATTATATCGGCAATCTGGAAATGGCTCGTGTCCGCAAGGGTGAGATCACATTTTATAATCTGGACGGAGACGAGATTGAAAAAGAGCAGAAAATTATCGAATGGGACGCAGAGGCAGCTGAAAAGGGCGGATATGAACATTTCATGATGAAAGAGATTCATGAACAGCCGAAAGTTGTAGCAGATACTTTGAATTCGGTATTAAAAGACGGTGTGGTTGATCTGTCTGGAGTAGGTCTTTCTGCCGAGGAGATCAGGAATATCAGTGAGATCCAGATCGTTGCATGCGGATCTGCTTACCATGTAGGTATGGTCGGTCAGTATGTAATCGAAGATCTGGCAAGGATTCCGGTACGTGTGGAGCTTGCATCTGAATTCCGTTACCGTAATCCGATATTGGACAAGAATACGTTGGTGATTATTGTGAGTCAGTCCGGCGAGACGGCAGACAGTCTGGCAGCTCTTCGTGAGGCGAAGCTCAGAGGAATCAAGACGCTTGGAATTGTGAATGTAGTAGGTTCGTCGATTGCGCGTGAGGCAGACAATGTATTCTATACATTAGCCGGACCGGAGATCTCGGTTGCGACAACGAAGGCGTACAGTACACAGTTGATTGCGATGTATGCACTGGCCGTACAATTTGCAAAGATCCGTGGACAGATCTCGGATGAGCAGTATATGGGATATATCAAGGAGATGCAGACACTTCCGGATAAGATCCGTCGTATCCTGGAAGACAAGGAGCGGATCCAGTGGTTCGCATCCAAGCAGATGAATGCGAAGGATGTCTTCTTCGTAGGCCGCGGAATCGATTATGCAATCTGCATGGAAGGAAGCCTGAAGATGAAAGAAATCAGCTATATCCATTCGGAGGCATATGCAGCCGGTGAGTTGAAGCACGGAACGATTTCACTGATCGAAGAAGGAACACTGGTTATTGGAGTATTAACGCAGTCAGCGTTATTTGAGAAGACGGTCAGCAATATGGTTGAGTGTAAGAGCCGTGGAGCTTACCTTATGGGACTTACGACAACCGGCAATTATAATATTGAGGAGAGTGCTGATTTCACGGTGTATATTCCTGAGACGGATGAACATTTTGCAACTTCGCTTGCGGTGATTCCGCTGCAGTTGATGGGATATTATGTGTCTGTGGCTAAGGGGCTTGATGTGGACAAACCTAGGAACTTGGCTAAGAGTGTGACGGTGGAATAGAATAGTGGAGAGGATAAAACTGGTCTGGGAGGGCCGGTTTTATTTGAAAAATGGCGCTTTAGTGCAGTGGAAGAAGAAAGTGAAGGAAAATAAAATATTAAAAATTCGACATGACTGAAAGGGTCAGACCCCTTAAAGGAAAAATAAAATTTCTAAAGAATCTATAAACGATATAAGGGGAGTAGTAAACTCCCTACGCTGCTCGAATAATCGCACACCTCTCCGTGGTGGGTAGCAGGTAACGATTTAAGAATCAGGGATTCGACGATTGGCGAAGATGTGAAGATGTAATGGCGAAAAGATGTGAAAACATGATTAGATATAATGTGAAAATAAATAATCAAATATATCAGGTGGATTTAGAGAAAGACACAGCAGTAACGCAAGATTGAATATTACGGTGTGGCGAGAGCCACCTGTCCGGACTAACGGAGCCACCCCATTTTGTTTATTAAGTTACTTTGCCATTGCTGGATCCAGTCCATATACTTCTCTCATAGAGAGGTCTTTAGATGGGTCAACACTTTCAATATCGATCTTATAGGAATCATACGATATACGATCCATGATGGCATCGGCAAGAGTACTTTCACCATCACAGATTTGCTGGTACCATTCACTTTCACGGAACTGAGAACAAAAGATCGTTGAAGATTTTTTTCGTCTTTTATGTATCAGTTCAAAAAGATTCCTGGCTTCAGCTTCTGTCAGTTTAAGAAGCAGCCACTCATCAATGATCAGTACTATTGGCTTGGTGTATTTCTTCAGGACAGTCGAGAAAGTTCCATTGTCCCTGGCAGCCTGTAAGTCCAATAATAGATCAGGAAGTCGTACATACCGTACTGAGTAATAGTGCTTGCATGCTTCCATGCCAAAGGCACAGGCCATATAAGTTTTACCACTTCCGGTTGCTCCAGTAATAAAGATGTTCCGGTATTCTGTAATGTATTCACAGGTTGCCAGACGGTTGATCAGTGCTTTGTTCAGCTTTCGTCCAGAATGGTAATCAATCGCTGCGATGCTGGCATCTGGCTGTTCAAACTCAGCCTGGCGGATCAGCCTTTTCAGACGATTGTTTTTGCGGTTGCTGTATTCGACATCAACAAGCAGGCCGAACCGATCTTCGAATGGAACTTCCTTCATTGCAGGATCATCCATCTGGATGCGGAATGCATCTGCCATAGCAGTCAGACGCATTTCAATAAGTTTATCGATTGTACTTTGATTTGTCATGATTGTTTACCTCCATAGTATCTGGCTCCTCTGGTTATGCCATGTGGTTTTACTGCTTGAGATGATTCTGATTCGGTATCAGGTGCATCCTTTGTTGCAACCAATAGATTTTTGATACTTTTATAGCTGGGTTTACCGGAATAAGAGAGCGCCTTAGCGCAGACCTGTTCCAGTTTTTCTGGCGAATATTTTTCTGCCAGTTTCAGTAATCCCATGCAGCTTCTGTAGGATTGCTGTTCAATCCTGCCGGAGGTAAGTATTGCATCGACAACCTTACTTGTGTTAATTCCAATCGAATCAGCCCACTTACGGAACCGGTCACCGTTCCATTCCAGATATTTCTGGTGTTCCTGCGGCATATGTTCTGTCACTGTAGAATACTGACCGCTTCGTCCATAGAGTCGTCTGTGAGAGGCAATACGATTGTGATTATAAAATATTTCAACCGTTGTATCTGTTATACGCACATCAACCTTATTTTTGATATACTGATAAGGCACGGAGTAGAACATTCTGTCTACTGCGATGTGATAGTTAAACTGGACGGTGGCTTGTTTCCACTCAGCCAGTTCAAAAGGTGTAGCAGGCAACGGAGCCAGTAATGGCATTTCTTCCCCAAGAAATAAACTGAGTCTGCTACATTCCTTTTTCTGGAATTTACGGGCGTTGTAGGCATCCAGTTTTTCACGGATTGAAGCATTTAATTCTGCAAGAGAGAAAAACTGCTCATTGCGAAGGGCTGCTGTTATCCATGTGGATATCTTTCCTACTGATCCCTCTACATTCGGTTTATCCTTGGGTTTCCGGACTCTGGCCGGAAGGATGGCGAGATTGTAATGTTCTGCCATCTCATGATAAGTTGTGTTTAAGGCAGTGTTGTACCAGTCACTCTTTTTATGATTCACTGCGGTTGTACAGTTATCAGAAACGAGCATAGGTGTGACACCTCCAAAGAAATCAAACATCTGGACATGAGCTTTGATCCAGTTGTCAGTTTTCTCATTCATATATGCTTTTACAAAAGCATACTGACTGTAAGTTAATACACCTACAAATATCCATGCATCTGTGATTTCTCCGGTGTCCGGATCAATGATGTGGGCAGGGTCACCGGCCCAGTCAACTTCAATCTGTTCACCTGGTTTTCTGGGGATATGCATGGTAGCCCTGCGTTTTTCTTCATCCTTC
>OLRJ01000717.1_pt1 | contig 32569 bp, 23 predicted proteins | sample 1672741 | NCBI WGS metagenome assembly OLRJ01 (sample SAMEA3136719, study PRJEB25190) | human gut metagenome | biome: human gut; feature: human-associated habitat; material: faeces | place: Austria | collected 2013 | reverse complement strand
GCAACGCGGGCCCCAGAAGCGGAATGAGCAGGCGCACCGCCAGGGCGAGCAGGCCCCTTCGGCACATGGACGCCACGGCGTGCAGGCATATCGGGCGTACCAGCCGCGCGCTGCGGCGCTTGCGCCCGCATATGGCGAGGCTTCGACATATGCCCTTGTCGAGGTTGCTGCTCCCAACTACCCATGACGTGAAAGACCCTTTCCGAATTGGCTAAAACCCTTGAATCATATCATCGTTGGCGCATGCAATCGGCAATGAGAACGCATCAGCCAGAAAGCGAGCATAACCGGGAATGGATTTCCAGCCTTATCCGATTCGATACAGACGCATATCTCCCTCGCTCAGCACCAGCGTGAACCCCGGTGTGTCTTGAGTGATGGACTCGATTCCGACCCAGTCCTCTTCTTTGTATCGAAACTTCACAACCGTGCGATCATCGTACGACTTTTCGTCCAGCAGCATCACGTAGCGTGCGCCCGTCTTCTCAACCGCCTCGCGGACCTCATCAGAAACCGCATAATCGCACAATTGCGTGCGGAGCACGGTGGCATACGGCTCAGACCCCGAAGGCCCCGCCGTAGCCGAACGACGGAACAGCGTATTCAACCCCTCAACGCCATAGCTCCAACAGCTACCGTCACTAGGAACGTTGACAACGCAATCGTGCCCAGCAAGGGACATGACGCGCTTAGCGAATGCATCCTCCTCGGAAGTCAGCCCCTTCTCCCACGAATACCGAGAGCTCACCTCTGCATGTATTTTCATAAGGCCAGGTCGAACATCGGTTTTACCAAACGCAAAACGCACAGGCGCAAACTGGCAAACCGCCAGCAATACCACCAGAACCATAGCCACTACGCAAGAATTGTTAGACCCCTGGCGTCCAAAACGCATTTTCCCAAGCAAGCCTGCGCCGAGCTTCACGAGCCATGCAAAGCCAAGCGCAGCAAGAGGAATGGCGAAAAGGGCCGTCATGGCGCCGGTGCGGTAACAGTCTGTATACCAGAAGCCTGTCAGCAGCTGTTTCATGAAGCCATCGGTCGCAACATCGATTACGTAGAACGAAAAGGCGGCAATATACGACACGGAAAGCCATCGCAGGCGCCTGTCCTTAAGCGTTTTCGCAATTCCGAGCAAAACAAGAACGGTCAGGAACGGCTGTACGCCCTCACGATTGGTGAACATAAAGAGCAAACCCGCAACAATGGCCTTGGGGATGCTTAGCGTTGGCTTCCATGAATAGGTGACCACACCCTGCAACGGCGGCGCGGCGAACAACAAGACCCATGCGGCACATGCGATAAAACACAATATGATGGCAGTACGTTTGCCTGACCAATAGCCGTCGGACCGTTTGCTCCACAGATGTGAGACGGCAAATGCTACCGACCATATCCCCAACGTAAAGGCGCCGTTCGGTTGAGCGAGCGCTACGGAAATCATGCTGCAAGCATAAGCGACAGCAAAACCGCTTTTCGATGGACCAGAAGCATTTAGGCTACTAATCAGCAATCCTAGTGCTCCGGGAATCAGGGCAAACGACAACAAATTGGAAAGCAATTGGCCGAACACAACGAAACCCCAGGGGTATCCGCAAAACGCCACAGAGAACAAGGATCCCGAATAAAGAGCAAGCTTGTTGTCCGGAAACAGCTGACGCAATAGAAACAGCAGACCGACAGGGAGCACAAACACGCATACAACAAGAATCATAGCGTTCGTAGCAAGCGCAACCTGATTACCAACAAACGAAGCCAGAACGGCAGTAGCCACATGCCAAGCGGCCGGATAATAGCCACCCGATTCTCCAAGATCAAGGTACTTCGTCACGTTCAGGGTAGAAAACGTTCCCGAGTCCAAAAAGCCACGGACAACCGAAAGGTGCACCGTAGTGTCATCATTGCGAGAAAACGAAACCGGATCGCCCATCGCGTGGACGAATACGACGAGAGACACCACTGCAGCAACCCCAATATAAAGGGCGACAAGTACCCATTCGCCATCGACAGCATTCCGAGTCAAATGGGTACGCCCATCAACACCCCTCAAACCGCGAAGCACGCGGCATACACCATAAATCAGCAGGCACAAAGCTGCGCACGCAAGCAGCAACATCCAGCCATCGCACCTCACGTGTGCAGCGTTGAGAACGACACCAAGAATCACTAGCGCGGCAACGGAAAACGCCGGCGCAGCCGCAACTGAAGCAAACCGTTCAAGCGAAACAGCCCTGCCCACCAAATACCCAGGCACATACAGCACCACAACGCCGATACAAATAGCTAAAGCGAAGGTTAACCACACCATAAGTTTCCCAAATCCAACGATATCCCTAGAGGAGATTCAACAAATACGCCGCCACGCACAGGTAAGAATCGGCATCAAAGCAAGAGAAAGAAGCTCAGCGCAAGTTCCCAGCAACTCGCTTATTCACTAGCGTTTGATCGCACATCATATACATAACGTCATCGACCTCGTTGTTGTATCGCTCCATGAATTCCGAAAGAGTCTCCTTTGCCAGCCGAGGATCGTACACAAAAACCTTCTTATAGTGATTCACATACAAGCGCTCAATACAATTTGTATAAGAGTCCCCTACTATCAATAGTGCTTTATCCGCATCTTTGCTTTTGTTCACAAAAATCAACTGCGGATAATCGGCGTGATAATAGTCAGCGTAATAATTCGTAAATGACTCGCTGGGCCAATCACCATCTCCATACCTAACTATACTGTTAACGAAATCTTCGTCTTTTTCGCTACCACTTACCCAAAGATCATAGTCAGGGAGGTCAAACCTGTAGTCAACGATTCCGCCAGCCTTATAGTCGGCGTCAAGACCGGTTCGCGCCGCAGAACCATAGAACGGAACGTCCTCAAATGTAACCGTCTCCGTCGGTCGCACAAGACTATCGCCAAATCCAAAATGAGTTGCCGTAGCGCAATACGCACCATAGGCACCTTCGATGTTCCAGTGATGATCGGAGTTGTAGTACTTCTCGGCATACTCGGATTCGGAAGAAGGGCTCCAATGCAATAACGGCACGGATGAATCAAGTTCTGAGGAGATAGCGTTAAGCACATAGCTTTCGCCAGCGGCATCTGAAACAAGATTCAACGAAGCGTCGAATCCCAAAACGCCAGCACGCCCTGGGATATACATGGCATAGTTGAGATCAGGATGAGCATCAACAAACGAATTGATTGACTGAATTGTATTCGTGAGGGCCTTGGTGTTAATGTCCTTAACCTGTAAAGGTATTGCACGCACAACATTGTTATCGGCGTCATAGCAATAGCTGGAACCGAAAAAAGTCGGATAATAATTATAACCAGCCAAGGTCGACATAGGCACAATACTCAAACGCTGCATGCGCGCATTCGCCAGAAGTACATCGTCCCTCATCGGAATCAAATCCGCTACATAGCTTTCGAATTCATCTTGAAACTTTCCCGAAAAGGCAGTTTCAACCGACAAATCTGGGAGCTTGGTATAGTTACGACCTTCGAGATTCGAATGCTTTGCGTTGACGGCCATCCAATCTGGAAAAGCAACGCCAGCCCTATCCGCCACCGTGCAAAGCAAGGTTCCGCCCAGCAGCAAAGCGGACCCAATCAGCAAGATTGCATTCCTAATCTTGAGCATGCGCATGTTATAGCCTCGCTAATCTAAAAACGGAAATAAATAAAGGGGTTGAAGGACCCGGAAACAACTGAGCCAATCGAAAGAAGCAGCATTAACAACAACGCACAATCGACCGCCAAAGCAACACATTCCAAAGTAGCCAACCTGCTTTTCGAAACCACTTTTGAAGCGTCATAGCTCATCTCGCACAGACCCTCGGTCCCCAAGCGCTTCTGATTTGGCAAATCAAGTTCGAGAAAGCGAGTTACTTTTCTTCCCTCGGCCCACGCAACGAGCTTTGCGCGAAGCCACGGGACAATCGGCGTCGACGCAAGTGCACACGCCGCGAAGACAGGAACATATTCCCACGCGGTGAGCTCCCATAAAGTAGAGGAGCCGGAAAGCCCGAACACTCCAAACATCGCAAGGAAATATTCGCCCATGGCATTCATGTCCTCGACCCAGAACAGTAGCCACCCGAACATGAAAATCACGATGCCATAAAGATGCTGCAAGACGCCAGGAAGACGCTTCACATGCTTCAGGATCAATTGCTTTTCAAGTACGAGCATGACACCGTAGAAGAGACCCCACAAAACAAAATTCCACGCAGCCCCATGCCACAAACCCGTAAGAGCCCATACGACGCCAATGTTGAAAATCCAGCGTTTCGTGGTGACACGGCTTCCGCCAAGTGGAATGTAAATATAGTCGCGGAAGAAAGTAGAGAGCGAGATATGCCAACGACGCCAAAACTCAGTTGCGCTTTTTGATAGATACGGGTAATTGAAGTTGCGCAAATATTGAAACCCGAACATTTTACCCAGGCCAATAGCCATATCCGAATAGCCACCGAAGTCAAAGTAAATCTGAAACGTGTAAGCAATCAGACCGGCCCAAGCTCCGACAAGCCCGATTTCAGCACCGCCCATTTTCAACATCTTTGCGGCCAAAATCGCAACCACATTCGCAAGGAGCACCTTCTTAGCAAGGCCAACGCAAAACAGCCTCAACCCCGAGCAAACCCCTTAAGCGTCTCCTTGCGATGGAGAACCTGTTCTTGGATAGTTGAATACCGAACAATAGGACCCGCGACCAGCTGCGGAAACATGGCAATGTACATGCCTAGGTAAACAATATTTCGTTGGGCGGGAACCTCACGGCGATACACATCGATGACATATGAAACCGCTTGAAGGGTATAGAACGAAATGCCGATAGGAAGCGGAAGCTCAAGGTCAGGAACAACGCTCGAACCGAGCAGAGCATTGATATTGTCGGCGAGAAAACCTTCGTACTTGAAGAAGCACAGCAAAGCGAGGTTCACTACCAAATCAACAATCAGGAGCGTTTTTCGCGCTCCCGCTTTGTTAGTTCGATCGATTAACACGCCAATGAGCCAGTTGGCAAAGATCGAAACAACCATCAGAACGATATACGTCGGCTCACCCCATGCATAAAACACCAGCGAAGCCACCAAAAGCAAGCAGTTCTTAGCAGCTCGACCAGGAATTATGAAATACGCCACCAAAACGAGTGGGAGAAAAACGAGAAGGAAAACTGAACTTGAAAAAACCATTGACTACCCCATCGCAAAAAATCATGACTCCCAACAAGAATATCGAAGCGCATTCGAAACCCATAACGTTTCAGAAAGCAAGTCAGCACGCACATACCTGCTAACCCCTCCAAACGTTACCTTTCAATTGCACTGCAATCAGAAATCGCCCCGACACAGCTCCTCTATGCGATTGAAAACACGTTCGCAACAACGACCATCCCGATACTTGAAAAACTCGTTGAGTCTCTTAGCATATTCACCATACGGCAAGAAATCTTGATCCGAATACTTCAACAATTCCTTTTCGAAGTCAGCTAAAGTCTCCGCAACAGGGCCAAACCCATCCCTTTCATATCTAAAGTACCCTACCGAATAAACCTGCGTTCCGGAAAAAAACTCTTCCTTGTCAAATTGGTAGTAAACACAAGGCTTGCCCAGATAAGCGGTCTCAAACGCTGTTGAAGAGTAATCAGTCACCATAATTGATGCGTCTGCAAATACTTGTTGGATTGAATCCCCCATCTGATTCCCTAGCACCTCGACATAATCAGGAACCTTCAAAACGCCTGCTTCGATATAAGGGAACATGTTGGTATGAGGAAAGAAAACAATCGGCATTCCATGAGTATCGGAAACGTGCTTTAGCATTTCGGACGCAAGCAGTTCTTCCCATGCTTTTTTGTAATTGGAAAACTCGAATTCCGGATTAATCGCCCTGATGTTACCTTTTCCGACTTTTTTACCGCACAAAGCATTGCGCCAGGTCGGCATGATTAAAATCGTTTTTCTATTCGCCTTCTTGTTAAGCAGCGCATCATGACGAGGCAATCCCGAAAGCAGCACCTGACGCTCAGTCAACACATAAGGCGAGCCCTGCATCGCAATTGAATCGTATTCAGCTTGAGCCGTTGTAACCATGAGGTCTATCGGCTTTCCGTTAAGCCAACCCGAAAGGTTATTCATGATTACCCCATGCTGCAAGAAAACAAATCGCTTTGACTTGCAATAATTGTCCCCGAAATACGAATGAACAAACCCGTCAGCATGGCTGCTAATAATTGTTGAGCAGCCCTTCAGCACCTTCTCATACTCCTTGCTGCCAAAAGGCACCAAATTAAAGCCGTCCCGCTTCAGCCTATCCCAATCTGCAGAGTCTCTCCTAATGGAAAAATAACACTTCCGTTCGGGATGGTTGTTTTTGACCCATCGGTAGAAATGCTCAGCATTGTCGTCCGCTTGAGTGTCCCTGTCTAAAAACACCCATGTTTCAGGCTTTGATTGAGGGTAATCATTCCACCGCTTTTTAAACAATGACAGTAATTCGCTAAATGCAATAGCATGGGGAATTCCTTTGCCCCTAACCGATAAAACAACCTCTGTATTGTCGTTTTCGGCGCCATATGACAAAGTATCTGAACTCTTGCCTATAGGGAACCACGAATAATACAACGAATAGAAACGCTGACCGAAAAGGGAGCGTGTTACTTCCTTAGTCTCAAGTGGCTTAATCCTTTTACCGTTAATACTCAGCGCGTAGTTCAAATCTGATGACTTAACTAACATCGCATTTGCTGCATCATCAATTCTCTCAACATAAATTATTGAGTTGCTCGCCATTGATTCCTTAAACCTCTTAAGGCAAGCATATTTCAGCTCAAAGCAAAACCAACCTCCAGGCATTTTTTCTATCGTCGATGCATCAATGTAGCCAAAAATCTGATCAAGTAGTCCCCAGAAGAGATCTCCAAGATTAGTAGATTTGAACTGGTGAGTTTTTTCTTCATGACCAATTAGGGTTTTAAAATACCATTGCAAATCATAAAGAATGGTTTTCTGAACAAAGAAGGGGACGTATCCGCGCTCCTCGGTTGCACGTTTCAAAAGATCAAGCATTCCATATGAAAGCACCGTAGAAAACTTATCCGGACTTCTCCAAGACGAGTCAATAGTCGAGGTTGCATCTTCTCGCTTCCTGTAGTAATAAATCGGTTTACGTAAATAAGCTACTCGTCCCGTCGTTTGAAGGAGAAGATAGTTATTAACAAAATGAGCGTCTTCAAAATTAGGCTTTATACGAGTATCAAATCTAACTCCACATTCCCGAATACTCGAAGTTTCAAAAAAACTCTTGCTTGCCGATAACGTAATTGGCATATAGTCATCATTCGCATTATACAATGCTATGTCTTTATTGAACTCCGAACGAAGTGCATGATTGTCGATATATTCACCCTTGCTTTCGTTGAAGAACACAATTCGGCAAGTCACGAAACGAAGATCAGGATAAGCGGATATCGTCTTATCAACTTCCTCGAAATACGAACGGGAAACATAATCGTCGGGATCGATAAACGTAACCCAGTCCCCTGTCGCATGGTCAATGCCGAGGTTACGAGCGCTCGCCTGACCGCCATTTTCTTTGCGAACATATGTAATTAGATTAGGATAGCGAGTCATCCAAACAGCGATCTTCTCGGCTGATTCATCCGTCGAGCCGTCATCCACCAAAACAAGTTGAAGACTCTCCTTACGAATGGTTTGGCTGACCATATTGTTCAAAAAGTCATCCAGGTATTTCGCAACATTGTAAACAGCCGAAACAACGCTAAACGAATGCGTTGGCGAATAAGAATCTGGAGAAAAATGATGAGAACCGCCACCCTCAAGGCGCTCCCTCTGGATGCTCAAAACTGCCTTTTCGGGAAGGATATCCTTTGTTTTGCGGAACACCTTCTTCTTAATCGTTTTCTTCAAGGAAGCCATCGCTCACTCCATCCAAATATCGATATGCTGCAATTGACACAGCCGATTGCAGCATTAACCTACAGCATCAAGAATTCGTGTCTCATCATCGCTCAAAGCAATACTTCGATCAGCAAGAACCTTCCTGGTTTTTGCGAGATCACGAGAACGTAAACGTTTTTGCAAAACGTCCAGTTCAGAATAATCTAAGCCATACTCGCCAATCAATCGCAGAACCATTTCGTAGATTCGAATGTTTGAATGAGGATCGTCCCATGAGGTCACCGAAGCATGGTCTCGTTCCGGATCGAACGACACGTGGTAATAGTCGTAATCCGCGGCTACAGAAATAACCTTCGAACGCAAATATGCCTCAAGCACGAAGGGGATATCCTCTGGCATGTCGTCAGGGAACTTCATATCGGCTATAAGCTCCCTGCGGAACAGCTTCAATGGCGCAAACGTCCAGCATACTTTCGAATGGCGCAAATCCGCCACTGGCTGATTATGCGTGAACATCGAGCGAGGAGTCTTCCTGCCGTTTTCTCCAATCAGCTTAACAAGCAGAACGTCGCTATCCCATTCCGTTGCATGATCGAGCATTCGCTCAACCGCTTCAGGGCCAAGCCAATCGTCAGCATCAAGGAAGAAGATGTACTTGCCTTTTGCGCGCTCGATTCCGCGATTTCGAGGCCAGGAGGGAGATCCTGACGGAGCCTCCAACTTGTCGATATCAAACAGGTCCGGATAACGCGTAGCATAGTCCCGAATAACGCCCCATGTGCCATCCGAAGAGCAATCATCGGTCACCACTACCTGCATTCGTTCTCGCGGGTATGTTTGAGACAAAATCGAATCGAGGCCCTTAGCTATCCTGGTCTCAACGTTGTAAGCGGGAATCACGATACTGACATCAACCCCGTTTCGATCTTCTTCCGACAACACATCAAGCGCCTTGGTCTTCCCCGGATAATTCAGCGGAGGAACGAATACGGCATCGTAAATCCGCTCGGTAGCGTGACCGTCGCAAGCGCTCATGAATTTTGAACGGAACGCGTCGACCTCAGACTTATCGAATCGCTCGTCGACACGCTTTACCCAATCGATAAGCGATTCGTTATCGCGAAACACCGGTCCGGGAGTAAGCTCGTCGTATGGGTAATAGAAGCCACGCCAATCGCAATAATCGTCCAAGTCATATGCGAAGAACGCCATGGGGCGCCCGAATAGCGAGTATTCGAACACCAACGACGAATAGTCGGATATGCACACGTCGGCAACGCAAAGCAGCTGATCAATCGGCAAATCACGCGTGACATCAAACGCGAAATCAGCGCATTCGGCAGGAATCGGCGGCAGCTGCTTCACGAACGGATGATGCTTGATCAGCAGCACCGCATCATCACCTATAGCGTCCTTCAACGCGCAGATATCCAACTTATCGGGTCCCTCAGCCTTCGCTACGCGACCCCTGAACGTCGGTGCGTATAGCACGACCCTTTTTCCCTCGATTGCAGGGACAGTTTCTTTAACCTTATTTCGTGCATTAGCAAGAAACTCCTGATCAAAGAAGACATCCGTACGGCTAACCCCAAGGGGTTTGATGATTTTCGGAGTATCTTGTAGCACCATGGCATCTTCATACGCCCAAGCAACTTCAGGGCTGCTTACCGTCACGAGCGAGAGATTCTTGTAGAACGGGTGTTTGAGCAAGTCTTTTTTACTACCACCAAACTTCAGCTCGGCAGTGCTCATCCCCCATTTTTTAAAGGCACCGCACGCATGCCACAGCTGCACCACACGCGTTTCCGGCCGCAGTTTTATGCAACTGACCAAATCGGACGCATCCGACAAGAACACGACTTCCACGCGGGAAATATCGTGCAACGCCCTCACGCTGTTTTTGAGGTACTGAATATAGGAAACATGATTCTGGTTCAACGTAAGGTACCTTGGCGACTTCCCCGGATCATCTTCAAGCCGCTTAAACAGCAGTTCAAAACTGTCGGGCATGGCCGTTTCCTTCGTTTCGAAGAAAAGAACGCGCCCTCGCACAACAGGTTTTCGCGAAAAGTATCTATACGCTAGCGGGAATACCAGCCCCAGCGTCACATCCTTAACAAAGCGCTTGGCAACGCGCTTGATGAAACCAATCATTCCCGGTTCCAACCTTTCCATTGCAACGTCGACAATCGCCAACGACAGAACTAGCCTTTATCTTTCTTTCACCCGAGCAATAGCGAATGAGGCTATATCTTCAGCGGGGCTTGACGAACAGCCGACGAACGAATCCCCGACGAATCGTTCAAGCTCGTCATGCGGATACGTCTCATGATCCGTAGACCATTGTTCCAGAAGATCAGCCAGTTCTCCAGGAGAACTGGCTGTAATGCCGGGACACAAAAGCGCCGGATCGGCGTTCAAGCCAGGGGACGATCGGTAATGCGCGATGTCGGGGATATAGAATCCGACCATCTTACCAAGCAAATATGCCTCATAGACAATCGACGAGTAATCGGTTATGACGATATCCGCGTCGATAAGACCCGTCGGCACATCTCCACCAGCATCTTTGCCCGCCGTAAGCGGATGAGCCGACCAAACAACATCGTACTCGCCCGATCGGAATACCTGTTTTGCTCTATCACGTAAATCGGCAAAGGGATCGACAGCTTTGTCGTACTTGCGAATCGTAGGGGCGAACAAGACCGTACACTTTGCGCCGGCACCACTGCTCTTCCCCACCTTTGCGGATCGAGTCGCGCCACGCAAGTCGCGCAACTTACGGTATTCCGGCCGACCAAGAGGCAAAACGCGCTCGATTGGGCACGCAAACGCCTCGGCAAACGCTTTGCGAGCGCCTTCGCCTGAACAAATTACCCACGAGTTGTTCCGATGAATCCGAAATAGAGCTGCCTCGTCCGACGGATGCCCTTCCGCAATATCGAGCGCTTGATAGCCGAACTTCTTGAACGCGCCAAATGCATGCCATACCTGGATAACAATGGGCTCATTCGGAAATTCAAGATGCAACGCATCGCGTAGTTCAGTAGGCTCGCACGTAAAATCCAACAAGCTGATCGCGGGATCGTAGCGGTCGATCACGCACACCCTGCAGCGAGCAAGATGATACAACTCCCGCAAAACAAGCCCCGCATACGCCAGAACCGAGGACTTATTAAAATGCTGCGACAGGTACACAGGCTCATATCCCTGAGCAGAAAACGCCTTTCCGCACTCCACATAGTCATAGGAAGGCTCCCCCGACTTGCGAGACACGAACAGCACCTCGTCGCGGCGACCGAGCAGCCCGAACAGACGATATAGGCCATTAAATGACACACGGGTCATGGAAACTGCAGCTGTTTTCAACGCTCCTGAAGCCATGTTCTACATGTTCCATTTCATGATGGTCTTGCCCGAGCTTTTGCGCAAATCCGCCTCGAAAGCCTTGGAAATATCAGCGATGGACTGCACAGGGAACACGCCGCCGACCAGCGACTCAAGGTACCTAGGAACCTCGGGATGCTGCTCGTACAACTCTACCACGCTCTTAAAATCGGCAAGCCCACTTCGGCTGCTGCCGAACAGCCGAAGGCCCTTTTCAAGCACCATTCGCGTATTGATGGGCACGGGGTTTTCCGAAACGCCAAGCAAAGACACCGTGGCCTCGGGTTTTACCGTATCGATGATCTGATTGATGGCAGCGGCGGATCCATCGCCGCCACAGCATTCAAACGCATGGTCGAACACGCATTCCGTCGGAACGTCGTACGTAAGCCGCGTTTCGTCGACAAAAGTGAAGTCATTAAGCTTGTATTCGTTGCGGCCGAAAACGCACACATGCATATCTGGGTAACGACTCTTCAAAATCAGCGAGACGATAAAACCGAGATTCCCATCACCCCAAACGCCGACGCAATCCCGCTGCCCATGGGCAATCGACTCAAAACGATTCACAGCATGCGCCGCAACACTCACCAACTCGGTGAACGCCGCAACTTCATTTTGAATAGCGTCGGGAACGGCAACCACACGCGATGCGGGAAGCAAGACCAGCTCCTGCATAAACCCATCGAAGCCGCTACCACAAAACTTGCTGCTTCGCAGATAGTTCTCTGCACGATATTCGCTTTGCTCAAAGGGCGCATTGGGAATCATCACCACGCGCGTACCGCGCGAAAAGAACCCCGTAGCATCCTTGACCACCGTACCAACAGCCTCGTGGATAAGCGCCATGGGCAGTTTTTTCGCCAATACCTCCGACGAACGAGCGCCCTGGTAATAACGTACATCTGCATTGCAAATGGAAAGATAGGTGGGACGCACCAGAACGCCTTCGGATACGTCAACATCCACCTGCACCGGCTCGAATACGCGCGGCGCTATCAAACGGTATATGCAATTAAGCACGGCTGTTTCCCATCAAAGCCGATGCAACTCGCAAATCATGCGGATACGTGATCTTCATATTCGAAACGTCTCCGCGCACCAAAGCGACCTTCCTGCCTCGCAGCGTGTAAATCTTACAAGCATCTGTCAGAATCGCCTCTTCATCAGAAGAAAGGCTCGACATCAGCTGCTTAAGCTCCAAAAGGTTGAACGATTGCGGCGTCTGCCCTTGATAAAGCTTACTCCGATCAGGGATAGCGCTGATAAGCGCACCGTCGTCGCTCTGGACGATGGTGTCCGTCGCAGGCACCACGGTATCGCAAGCGCCGAACTCGATAGCGGCCTGAACGTTTTCCTCGATGATGCGATGGGACACAAAAGGGCGCACGGCATCATGCGTTACCAAAATGCTGTTTTCATCGACATTTGATTTTTCGCAAAAGTAGCTAATGGCGTTTCGAACGGTATCGTTACGCGTTGCTCCGCCTGCCTCCACAGCAATCTTGTCACAGCAATCGGGACAATAGCGTCTAAGCAAATCCCGCGTCTGCTGCATCCATAGCTCCGGGCAAAGGATGACTATGCTGTCAAACAGGCCGACGGCGCAAAACTTCTCAACCGTATGCGCAAGAATAGGCTTGTCACCGAGCATGAGGAACTGCTTGGGCTTCTCCGGATTACCCATGCGCGTTCCCGACCCGCCGGCAAGAATAGCTGCATATACGTTGCGTCCATCCGCCATCTGCATTGCTCCTTAATAGTTCTTCTCGTAATACGCTGTTGCGGCTTCGATGGTGTCGTCGAACACCTTCTTGCCGTGGTCCAACACGATACCGCGGCTGCAAAACTCCTTCGCCGTGGCGCTTGTGTGGGTGACGAACAGCACCGTCACGTTCTCGTCCATCATAATCTCGCGAATACGGGCGATGCACTTGCGCTGGAACGCGCGGTCACCCACAGACAGAGCCTCGTCAACCACCAAGATCTCTGGGTCGATCGCAACCGCGAACGCAAAACCCAAGCGCGCCTTCATGCCGCTTGAGTACGTGCGCATCGGCTGATCGATGTACAGGCCCAATTCGGCAAAGTCGATGATCTTGGGCTCGAGCTCCTTGATCTCGGCGCGCGTCAGACCCAGAATCTGACCACGTAGCGAAATGTTCTCGCGCCCCGTAAGCTGCATATCGAAGCCAGCAGTGAGCTCCAGCAACGCGCTCACGCGCCCTTTGACCTCAACCTCGCCTGACGTCGGATGCGTCACACCCGTCACCATCTTCAACGCGGTGCTTTTGCCCGCGCCATTGCGACCCAAAAACGCTACCGCCTCGCCCTTCTTCACCTCAAAGGACAAATCCTCACTGGCATTGACGCTTCCCAGGAAGGTACCCTTCTTCTTATAGTTGAAGATGCCGAGGAACCTTCCCCGGTCGTTCTTGTACAGGTTGTAGGTCTTCGTCACATGGTCGAAGCGGATGACCACCTCGTCGCTCACGCTGGTCTTGTGCTTCGCCTTCGCATCGCCCAACGACTCCTGCTGACCGTTAGAGGACATCGGCCACCTCCTCGTTAAACTTGCCGTAGACGAACAGCGCAAGCGCCAACGTCACCACGAACACAACCGCGAAGCCAAGGCACAGCGTCGGGTCTTCCCAAAACCACGTTTTGTCGTAGAACGCCCCACGAAACGAGGTAACGAAAAACGTGATGGGATTGAAATACAGTAGGACCTGGATCCAATCAACAGGAACGCTTTTCACGTTGAAGATGACACCGGAAAGCCAGAAAAACGGCGTGGACATGGCGTTCATCAGGTTCTTCACGTCTTTGCTGATGGCCGAAAGCTGGCTGAACATAATGGAAACGATATCCCAGAATATGAACATCATCAGCAACAACACAGGCACTTGCAGCAAATAGACGTCAAACGACATGCCGCAAGCGAAATAGATGACGAAAAGCGCCGCCATAAGCATCAACTGCACAAGCATAGTAGCGCCCGTGAAAATGGTGGAGATACCGCTCAGCGGGAACTTAATCTTGTTTACCAGGTATGGGTAACGATGCATGACGTCTATTCCCGCACCCAACATATCCTGCATGAAGAACCATGGAATCAGTCCAGCGCACAGCCACAAGATATACGGCGGGGCACCGGCCTCCCCGGCCCCGCTGCCCACGCGCAGCCCAATATCCAGGGCGAACCAGAAGCAGAAGATGTACATCGCCGGCTTGATGAAGAACCACGACCACGACAACACCGCGCCGCGGCTTTTCTTCACAAGCTCGAACAGGGCAAGGCGGCCGATTTGCTTACGCCATGCCCAGTTGTCCTTCAATATCGTCCCAAGAGTGCTCAAGCGTTACTCCGTTCAAAACACCGTTTTAGCAAACGTTGATATTACCATAAGCGAATACGAGGGCCCGGCGCTACGGCATGGCTGGCTCGGCAACGATACCGGACGGGTCGCCACCGGAAGACACGACGTCCATAAGCTGCCCCCATGCCTCCACATCGGCGTTAACCACCCACAAGCCGCTATCGTTCACACCGCCGGAATAGGGCCCCGTGCAGGAATACAGCACGACGTCGCTTTCATGCATGGCGAAATCCATAGCCAGATAGCCAAGTTTGCCCATGTCCATATTGGAGGTGGTGTTGTTGCGCAGGTCGATGAGCGCCTGATCGATTTCGCTCTCGCTGGACATGCCAAGCACAGTGCGAATGATGCTTTGCTCAAGCTGTCGGACATTCATCTGGCGAACCGCATCCTGGTCGTTAACGTATTCTTTGCGGGCTCGCGCGAACACCAGGGCTTCGGAACCATCAAGCGTTTGGTCGTCGCCTTTGGTCACCGTCACGTTCTCCGCGGTAGAAGGATCGGGCACTTTGACGGTTTTGGGCACGTCAACGGCAACCCCACCAAGGGCATCGACAAGGTCCTCGAACGCCGTGAACGTAGTCATCAGGTAGTAATCAATCTCGACGCCCGTGAGGCGCTCTACAGCATCCACGGTTTGCATGGGATCGCCGTGCACCAGCGTGTCGTTGATTTTGCTCGACTCGCCCGGCAAAACCGTGTCGCGCGGGACCGTCACCAAGGTGAGCTGATAGTTCGCCGGGTCAACGCGCACCAACGTGATGACATCGGCGTGCTGATCCAGCTGAGCATGGTCTGAAGCCTTGCCCGTGTACAAGGCCGTGCCCTTCCTGGAGTCGGACCCGATCAGAAGAACGTAGAAGGGATCTTTGTGCTCGACCACGGAAAGCTGCAGCGAGTCCGAATGCTGCTGAGAATCGGCGAACGCGCCCAAGGCGGAGCACAGTGCGACGAACGCGATGGCAAACGCAGCAACACCCGCAACCGCATAGACGGCCATGCGCACAGACCTGCTCTTATCTTCTTCGCTAACGTTTTGAGGTTCGGCGGCCATACGCTACTTCACCCGCTTTCCTTGGCTATGCGGCAAACGTGGGCCGGATTTGCCCTTGTTGTCGTAATGGTGACGCAGCACCGGCTTGAACAGGCCGAAATGCGCGATGACCGCAAAAAGCACCATGCCAAGCACAGCGATGACCGCAACCTGGACCGGCCCCGAGAAGCTGCCGATAACGCAGCCCGCAATCGCAAGGCACGCCGAACACGTCCACAGCACGGCTACCGAACGCTTCTGGCTAAGACCCGCGCGCATCAGACGATGATGGATATGGCCGAAATCGGCATGGTCGATTCGCTCATGATTACGCAGTCGGCGAATGATGGCCGACATGGTGTCCACAATGGGAACGCCGGCGATGACAAGAGGCACGAGCATGACCACAACACCTTGCGCACGCACAACGCCCGACACCGCGATGATGCCCACCATAAGCCCCAAAAGGTGGCTGCCGGAATCCCCCATGAACACCGATGCAGGGAAGAAGTTGTAGCGAAGGAACGCAAGACAGACGCCGATGATTGCCACGCACACGAGCGCCATGGTCATGCTTCCGCGCTGCCAAACCAAGAACAGCAGGCTTGAGCAGGCGATTGCGACAAGCCCCGACGCCAGCCCATCAAGGCCGTCAATCAGGTTCGTGATGTTCACGAAGACCACCAGATAACCCACCGTCAAAGGGAAGTCGAGCCACCCGAGCGCATAGTAACCACCTGTGCTCGCGAACGCGGTATGCACCATGCCGATGGAAACGCCCGATGCAACCACGATGCACGCAGCGATGATCTGCCCAAGCAGCTTCATCTTCGGCGAAAGCCGCGTAACGTCATCGACAAGGCCGACGGCGAACATAACGGTGATGCCCACGAACAGCTCGATGTAGTTGACGCCGTTCAAGGTATACAAGTCGCGCAGCTGCCACCCGAAGAACCGCAGGCCCACGTACGCGACGAGAAAAGCCGCGCACAGCCCAAGGTACAGCGCGATTCCGCCGCAACGGGGGACGGGGCCCTTGTTAACTCGCCGATAGCCCGGTTGGTCGATCGCCCCCAAGACAACGGCAATCTTCCGAGACAAGGGAACCGCGCAGAACGTGACAAGGAACGCCGTGGCGAAAACTATGGCAACCTGAAGCAAAGCCACAAACGAAACCTCGACCTTTCCCGTACGACTACATTGTCTCTATGTGTAACAAGTCATTATACTGTAAAGCCACTGTAACCCATACGCAGCGCATCTGCGACAACCGACCCGCGAACAGTCATACTGCCAGGGTCACAAACACGGAAAACGCGCGAAAGGACGATTCCCTTGTGCACGAAGCCCCATAACGCTGCAGTAGATGTCGTGATAACCGTTCACAACATGGAATCCTGCGTTGCCGCATGCCTGGATTCGCTCATTCGCCAAACGGTACCCCCCCTCCATATCATCATAGTCGAGGACGGATCAACTGACGCAAGCGAAACGGTTATCGACGCCTTCGCGAAGAACGATTCGCGATTCACCGTCATCTCAACCAACGGCATTGGAGCGGGCGCCGCGCGCAACCGCGGCATGCAGGAGGTGAGCGCGCCATACTTCATGCTTCTCGATGGCGACGACGTGTTCCACCCCACCATGATCGAATCCCTGTACCGCGCAGCCACAGATGGCAACGCCGATATCGCCATTTGCGACATGCAGGAAATGGACGACGCAACGGGCGCCTTCACGCACCCCCTGTGGGCGCTCAAGCAAAGCCAGCTGCCCCCAACCGCCGCCTTCGATGGCTGGCGCGCCATGAGCGGAAACCTGTTCGCCGCCTTCATGGGCTGGCCCTGGGACAAGCTATACCGCACCGAGTTCATCCGAAGCGCCGGACTCGCCTTCCCGGAAGACCTGGCCAACAGCGAGGATATGCTGTTCACCTATCAAGCACTGGTGCTCGCAAAGCGCCTGGCAGTGGTGAACGAGGTGCTCATCGACCACCGCATGGGCCGCGGCAACACGGTTTCAAGTTCGCGGGAGAAAGCGCCTATCGCGTTCTACGATGCCATCTGCCGCATGAAAAGCTTCCTGCAGCAACAGCCGGACGATACCTGGGTCAAACTGCAGCAAGACTTTCTGAACTGGGCGTTCGACTGGACGCTGTGGAATATCGAGACAATGGCCGACGAGGGGACCCGCAGGATGCTGGCGCAACGGCTGCACGACGGGGCCTTCCCCGGGCTGCAACTCGACTCCCGTCCGGCATCGTTCTTCACGCTGTACCCACGCAGCATGGTGCGTTACGCTGTGCTGATGACCTGGCTCGATGCCAGCACGCGCGACGAGGGCCCCCTGGGCAACCTGAAGCGGCTGCCCTACGGTAAGCACAAATTCTGGGACTTCATGAACCCCGTGGAGAAAGCGCTGACGGTATGGAGGGAGAAACACCCACAGCCGAGCGAGTGGTAAAGCGTTACTCCCCCGGCTTCGCCTGCGGAAGCTCCACAAGACGGCGAATCTTCTGCGGTATGGCGATCAGAGCGTGGCCGATGCGGTACGCATGCGAGTTCTCATACTCATCGTAGACGTGCTTCATGCTGCGCCAAAGCCCCAAGACGTGCATGTCGAAAGCAGCAAGATCCGCCGGCTCCAGTCCGTCGCGATAGGCTTCGACGTCTTCCTCATCGATTTGAAGAAGATAGCGCGCCGCAACTTCCCGCGTGTCAGCGGTTCGCCACGCATAGGCTGCGCAAAAATCAGGCGAGAACTCGGCGGCATGGGCCATCAGCCATTCCTGCATATGCTGAGTCGTCACCGTCAGTCCATGCACGTTTCGCATGGTGGGGCGCGTGGTCATGATCGAGCCCTCGCGCATACGGCGCTGATAGAGCGGCTCGCGCAAAAACGCCACTCGCTCAGGATGCGGAATGAGCTGCATCTGGAACAAGACGTCCTCGTGCAGAATTCCATCAAGGAAGCGCACGCCGTTATCGTCGAGCAGCTGCTTGCGAACCGTGTACAAGCACGCCGAAGGACGGAATGCTTTCGTGCGCTCCATCAGCACATACATCTCGGGGCCGGAGTGGACGCCATCGATACTTTCCCGCACTTCCTGGTTCTCGTAATGCTCGCGACGAAGTTTGCGGCTTTCATAGAACGAAGCGGCGCCGAAGTACAGCATTTCGAGCTTGTCAGCGTCGATGCGAGCCGCCAGGCGCTCAAGCGCATCAGCGGCGTAGTAGTCGTCGCCATCGAGGAACATGAGGAATTCGCCCCGCGCCACGGCGATGCCGGCGTTGCGCGCAGCGGACAAACCGGAGTTTTGCGGCAACGTCAGCACCGAGAATCGAGCATCACCGGAAACGGAACTTTCAATAGCGGCAAGCGTGCCATCTTGCGAGCAGTCGTTCACCACGACGCACTCGAAATCGTCGAAAGTCTGGGCTTTGAGCGATTCAAGGCATTCGCCGATATAGCGTTCGACGTTATACGCCGCAACAATGATGGAGAACTTCAACAGGGCCGTCCTTAGTACGAATCAGGGTGAGCAGCCGCGAACGCTTCGGCGCCGACGTCGAGCAGATTGCGCAGCAAAGCGGCGTCTTCGGGCTTGAACAGCGAATAGTCCAGCTCGTTCGCATCCTGCGATGCACGGTACTCGTCAACCATGCGCTGCGCAAAGGCAACGTGCTCGCTAGCGGAAATGCGCTCGTAGTTCCAGCGGTACTTTCCCCACTTGTCAACGGCAAGCCAAGGCAGCAAGACACGGGCGCGCTCAGGACGCTTGCGCAAAAACGCCTCGGCGTCGGCAAGCTCTTCGCAAACCGTGAACACCTTGTCAGTGGTTTTCGACGACGACCCAGGATTGTCCATGCGATAGTGCAGCAACGGCTTCTTCACCAGCGCGCACGTACGGGCCGCAAACCACACCTTCAGGCTGAAGCCCGCATCCTGAAACGCCGCACCCGGAGTTTCACGCAGGCCGATGCCCTCACGCTCAAGGAAGGTTTTGCGGTACAGGCCGGTCCAAATCGAGGGAATCGAGCACACCACCTGCGGGTAGTCGACCGGGTTGAACGCGCGACGATACGGCAAGCCGGCGAAGTTCTCGACCAGGTGGTCAGATCCTTCGAAGTAGTTGAAGTAGTTGCACTTCACCACATCGGCATGAGTGCGTTCGGCAACCTTGAGGAGTTTCTTGAACATGCGCTTATCCGGGAAGTCATCGGGCTCGATGATGCCGATATACTCGCCACGGGCCTGGGATATGCCCAGGTTCAGCGAATGGCCATAGCCGGTATTCGGCTTGTCGATCGCACGAACACGCGCGTCCCGAGCAGCGTACTCGTGCAATATGGCCGGAGACCCATCCGTAGCACCATCGTTGATGCAAACGATCTCGATGTCCCGAAGCGTCTGTCCGCAGAGCGCATCCAAGCACTGCGGCAAAAACCGCTCCACATTGTAAACCGGAACCAGAATCGAAACTTTTGGAGTGGACATACGCTACTTCAATCCTCGAACAGCTCGCCCGATTGATTTCAAAACCTCACGGCGCCTTGACCCAAACGGAGCGATTGGGTCAACAACCTTACGCAACGGGCTATCTTCCGATACTGCGCTTTCGTGGTCATCGATTGCAGCTTGCTCCGCTATCATCGGCTTTACAACTTCCGCATGCAACATACTGCTCAGCTGAACGTAGAAGGGAGTCTCCTTCGCATACTCCCAATATAGGTCGAACCTATCACTGCCCATCACCTTCCACGGCTTTTGCGCACCCGCATAATGAACAATCTTCTCGTGATTTCGCGAGTCGTTAAAAGCGTCGAAAATCGCAGCCGGAGCGAACGAGAAGATGCGGCCAATGCGGCCATAGCAATCCGTCATAACATTCCAGTCATAATCAAGGTATTTCACGCGACCTTGGCAATGCACGTTGAGAATGTCCTGATCGTTATAGATGTAGCGATCATCAGAGGCAAACTCAAGCCACTTCTCCATAGGATGTAGCTTTCTCATCGCCTTCGTGTTCAGGACGAGCACGCCAGCCTGGAAGTAGTCATACGGCTGATGCATGCCAAGCACTTCTTTTGTGTAACGCATGCGAATGCCGTCTTTCATATTGAGGTTTCCGCAGTAATCGACATCTCGCACAGCAGCAAGCAAATTGTCGCCCAAATCGACCGAGAACAGTTCGGAAACATCTCCCTTGACGATCAAATCAGAATCAAGATACAAGACCTTGCTGTAATATGGCAAAAGTTCCTGGATAAGGAAACGATAATATGTTTCGTTGCTGATATGCGGGTTATTCGTCGTCAGCTCATATTGATCGACAAATCGTGAAACATCGCAGAACTGCAAACCGGCATTTTCAAACTGTCCGAGGAACGTCTTCATCTTCTCTTGGTTTTCCCATTCGATGCCCTCGTGAAGCACCACAATGTCGTATCGGTAAGCATCAGAGGCATTTTTAAGCATCGAGTATATCGTCGTGGTGACCATGGGAACGTAATTGTTGTCCGATGCGAACACCACCGGAATCACCGGCCTATTGTCGTTTCCGCAGCTCAAAGCCATAGGCAAGTAATACCTATCAGGCTTTGTGAAGTGCACGCATTGCAGCTGCTTCATGCTCCAACCGGCACCTATACGCTCATGATGCAACAAGTAGATATTCAACAGTCGTTCCGCCAAATGGCCCGGCGTACGAAGCCCCTCTTTGCTATACAGGCTCATATCCGCAGAAGCAACAAACTCTTCCAGAAGAGGGAACAACCACGCGCAATAATCGTGGAAGATTTCCTTCTTCATGATGAACATATTGCAGAATCGCCCGGTATGGCCGGCAAGAAACGCCTTTGCATCCTGCTCATATTCGGGATGGCGAGCAACCAAAATATCGATTACCCGATCAAGGTCCTCAACGAACAACTTCGGGGCCGCATCATACTGAGAGCGAATAGTGGAGTTTTCGCCCATGTAGGAGCGGATATCCTCCACAGGGGTTGTAATCACATCGTAGTTTCTCACGATTTCTCGAACGCGAACATCCTCAAGCATGTATTCACGCTGAGAAACGACATTGATGTAATCACCCATGACTTCACCGTATGCATTCTCCTCGCGAGAGACATCGGAAAAATCAAAGTATCGCCGGTAGTGGCAAAACCCAATATAGTCAGCATCGACATTTTTCCATGCCCAGTACTGCGTCGTAAGTTCACAGTACATGGGGTTCAAATCTGATATATTGTCACCTTCATCGTCGTGCAACGCCCATGTGAAGCGCTCATTAGTACGCGATGCGCCAACTTGAACGGGCTGAAAAACCTGACTATCGAAAACTTCGACTGGCTTATGCGCAGAAACAAAGATGCGAATCGGCTCATCTTCGAATCCGCTAACACGCTCCATTTTACGGACCGAACGAATGTGATCATCGGCGGCAGACAGATACGAAGGGAAATCAACACCGACCATGCCGCCTCTGTCCGCAATACGATACGCAACATCGCGCCAATCCTGAAGAACACCAGCATCAGGCCCGGTACCTGTCGTCAAGGTCTCATAAGAAGCATCCCGAACGCAACGCATAACCTCGGAAAACACCACGGAAGTATCAAGCGCCGAAGATACTTTCTCGATTGAGGCCATCTTCTCATCGTCCAAGACACGGGCGCGCCAATCATTAAACAAAAGTTGCATGAGCTTTCGCTTGGCGCCCTTTGCAGCAGCAAGCGAATCACGCGATCGGAATGAATCGGCATATTGCTGGATTTGGCTAGAACACGCCCAGAACGATTCCGCAACGGACGCAAACTTATCCGCAGTCCACGGCGAAGCACCGTTCAGGCCACGGCCCAAATGATATCGAATACCGATAATGTCATTGCGCGTCACCTCTTTCGAGGCCAGCGACGAGATCACGAACATCTCGAAAGCGTCTTCCGCGCAATCAAGACGCTGAACGGGCATCTTCGAGAAAGCATCCTTGAGCAAGCGTGCCGAGAATGCCCTTTGCGGCATCCTCCAATCCTGACGATACGAGCCGCGGCCCCCGAATACCGACGAAAGGATATCAACGCCCTCAAGCGTTTCCACCGGTTGGTTCACAAACGACTCGAAAGAAGAGCACGACTCATCCGAGACGCCTTCCCCAATGACGCGAATTCCGAAGTGAAGCATGTCGATCTGCTGGTCTTCGCGCAAAGCGCCATCGACCTTGCCAAGCAGCCCCTCTTCGAATTCATCATCGGCATCCAAGAACAAAATGTAGTCACCGGAGCATTTTTCTATTGCGGTCCTATGCCCAAGGTGCAAGCCTTCGTTTTGGCTTTTGCGAACAACCGTGATTCTCTTATCGTTTTCGGCGTACTCTTCGAGAATCGCCGCAGAACCATCGCTGCTCGCATCGTCAACGATAATGAGCTCGTAGTCGGAGAACGATTGATTCAACACGCTATCAATACACGCACGCAAATAGCGCTCGCCGTTGAAAACAGATATGCAAATCGAAAAGCGGGGCACCGTCCGCTCCTTCCAGAATGATTAATGGACGTCTATCTTTACGCAGTCGCAACACAATCATATCAGCATCAGCGGCGCGACAACTTATCCTTCACGAAGCGCAAGGGCTTGGTCACAAACTTACCAACACGCCAAGTAGTCGAAGCAGTAACCTCGTTCAAAGCCGCAACAGCCTCATCCCTTTCGCAAGAAAGCCTGCCGAAGGAAGCTTCCGAACTGGCACAAGTAGCCAACTGACCTTCCACAATAAGGTCGAAAGCGTCGGCAAGATGGTTGTCAGACTCGCAATTGCAGCCCCCGCGTTCAAGACCAGCTACGACATCGCGCCACGCCTCTTTCCAACCGAACGTCGAGAGCTCACTCATATGAAGATACGCGTCAGCCCCAAGCTTCTTGCGCTCCTCTTTACAGTTAAGCAACCCGCAAATCTCGTTTGCGGCCGCCCGTTGGTCCCCCTGAGGAACCACGCGCATTCCACGTTGATTCTCAAATAGCAGCAAGTATGGCAGCGAATAAGCCACACAGGGAACGCCCATCTCCTTGCTCTCGCCAAGAGACAAGCAATAACCTTCGTACCGCGAGGTCAGCAAGCAAACCGATGCACACTGCAAAAGTTCGCGAACGTCATCGGCAGGGCCATAGAACTCAACGGAGTCGGCAATCCCAAGACTGCTTGCCAATTCGTTCAGCGATGCCAATCCAGCATCCGATTCAGCAGGACCAACCATAAGAAGGGTCGCATCCGGACAGCGTTGCAAAACGTTCGCCATTACCCGAAGCGCTTCGCTCGGCCTTTTATCTTTTTCAGACAAGCGACCAATCCACACTACCGTGTTGCCATCCAAAGAGGCTACATCTTGCTTATCGGGAAGAGGGAACGTCAACATGTTGGGAATCAAATGCACATTCGAATTGAACAGCGACCAAAAAACCAGGTCAGCCTTATTCAAAACGACAATGCTATCTGCATAGCGGTAGCACCTCGACAGCCTGATGTTATAAGTATTCCCTTCGTTGAAGAACGACACGAGCGAGCTTTGTTGCATAAGAAGAAACGGGATGTTCAGGCATCTGCATAGCAGCATATCCCACGGCAAGGTATTGCCTTGGTATTGAAACGAGAAGAACGCATCCACGTCTTCATTGTGAATGATGGATTCCAGGCGCTTCAATCTGTTGCCCATGCTATCGAATCCATAAGTCTGCCCCGGTGCACGAAGCCTCTTCACGCTAGGCGGCACATGAAAATAATCATCGCCAGAATTCTCGTCAGTCAAAACTATAACCCTGTAGCCAAGGTCATCGAGCAATGCGGCAGTCTTCGCAACAACGCGCTCGGCTCCACCCATTCCAAGCGAAAAGTAATAGATGCAAATCGTTTTCACCAAACGCGGCTCGCAGTCATTCAGGCGGGGATACGCCGAAGCCCAGAAGCTATCTGCGCTATCCCAAGATTGCTGAGCGGCAAATGTCACCGCTTCCAAAACCGCCCCAGACTGCAGCTTGGCAAAAAACTCTTCGATGACGCAGCACATATCGTTACACGCATCACCGCAAAATGACTCTTTCAAAGCAGACCATCCTAGCATGATGAAAACAAAGGACCGGTTCAATAACCTATACGGCACTATACCCTAACGGCATTGTTCTGCTGAAGTTGCATGATAATGATGCCCGCTTCGCAGATACGGTAGAATACGGCAAGCAAACAACGCTTTATTAAGCGAGAAAGATAAGGACGAAAGATAAGGACTATGGCTCATAAAGTAACCGCACAAACCGAATTACAACGAAATTGGTTCACTATATCCTCCCTTGTTTCCAAGGATTTCAAACTCAAATATCGACGCAGCGTCTTAGGCGTTGCCTGGTCGGTGCTCAACCCATTGCTGATGATGTGCGTCCTCGCAGCTGTTTTCACCAACGTGCTGAAGTTTGGCGACGTTGCCAACTTCCCCATGTACCTGATTCTGGGCAACGTGTTATTCGCTCTGATGTCCGACTCAACAAGCACGGCCATGACTTCAATTCTGGAATCAGCGCCCCTTATTAAGAAGATTAAAATCTCGAAGATGATTTTCCCTATCGAGAAAGTGCTGTTCCAATTAGTCAACTTTGCTATTTCCCTTATCGCGGTAGTCATCGTTATGGTGTTCTTCAGGATTGCGCCTACCGTTAATCTGCTTGTCTTACCGTTGCTTCTCGTATATATGCTGCTGTTCTGCAGCGGTTTGGGTATGTTGCTTTCCGCGCTGGCCGTTTTCTTCCGCGACATCTGCCATTTTTGGAGCGTCATCATCACGGCATGGACATACGCAACACCGCTTTTCTACCCCGTAAGCCTTTTGCCCGATTGGATGCAGACCGCCGAGGCGTTCAACCCCATGTATCACTACGTCAGCTACTTCCGAGACATTGCTATGTACAACACGCTTCCGGGTGTCCAAGAAAATCTCGTATGCCTTGGCATAGCCGCCATCACTTTTGCAGTGGGATTCTTGGTTTTCCGCAAAACTGAAAAGAAATTCATTCTCTACGTATAGGTCGCCATCATGCCAGAAATCGTTAACACCACCCCCCTTGCAATCAAGTCGTCTTTCGACGAGGCAAACGACAATCGCCCCATCATGGTCGACGTTGATCACGTGTCCATGATCTTCAACATGGCCAGCGAGCAGCTAAACAGCATCAAGGAATATATGATCGCCCTCGCCAAACGCGAGCTCATGTTCAAAGAGTTCCGCGCACTTGACGATGTGTCGTTCACCGTCAGAAAAGGCGATGTGTTCGGCATCTTGGGAACAAACGGATCAGGCAAGTCTACGGTGCTCAAGGTTATCGCCGGTGTGCTTGAGCCGTCAAAAGGAACATGCACGGTAAACGGCAACATCGCACCGCTCATTGAGCTTGGCGCCGGTTTCGACATGGAGCTTACCGCTCGCGAGAATATCTATCTGAACGGTGCGCTGCTTGGTTATTCGCGCAAATTCATCGATGAACACTTCGACGAAATCGTTAGCTTTGCAGAAATCGAAAAGTTCCTAGACATGCCTATGAAGAATTATTCTTCGGGCATGGTTGCGCGAATCGCTTTCGCTATCGCCACTGTAATCATTCCCGATATCCTTATCGTTGACGAGGTGCTATCTGTTGGCGACTTCATGTTCCAACAAAAGTGCGAGCAACGCATCCAAAAGCTTATCAAAGAGCATGAGGTTACTGTCCTCATTGTTTCCCACAGCAACGACCAAATCGAGCGCCTGTGCAACAAGGCAATTTGGATCGAAAAAGGCCATGCTCGCATGATGGCATCAGCAGCAGAAGTTTGCCGCATGTACCGCTTGCTTGGCGGACACGTTGGAAGCCAAGAAGCGGAGTCCAAAGTAGTTGAGATGCTGAACCGGGACATCACGTATCCCGATAGCACTATCACGACCGTTTGCGGAGATGACAAATACAGCTCAGCCGCGAAATTGATGAGATCAGTAACCACCGAGCAAGCTGATACCGTTGTCCTTGCGCCAGGGGATTCGATTTCATCGTGCGCGCTTGCAACTTCATTTGCAGGGTTACTGGAATGTCCGCTGCTTCTAACGAAGGCCGATACAATTCCAAGCAGCACCGCTGACGCAATTGCTCTCTACAAGCCGAATCGCATTATCCTTGTTGGCAATGCCAATATCACCTCAATTGAAAGCTCGATGCGAGAGCACGGGCTAGAAGCCAAGATTGAACACATCGACGGTGCTGATGACCAATCTTTATCTGCCGCTATTTACAATTACGGAAAAGCGCAATCAGATTGCTGGAGCCATTCTGCCCTGCTTATCAAGGAAGGGCAGAATGGGGATTATCTGACAGTTCTTCCATACTCATACGCAACCAAAACACCCATACTGATTGCCAGTTCTGAAGGTCAATTGTCCAACGACGAGCTCTCGATATTGAACGATATCCAAGGCGGCGAGCTTATCTCACTTGGTATTAGTTCTCGGCAGATTGAAAGCCAGTGCGGCGACAATGCTCTTGATATCAAACTTCACACGTTTATGGACGATGGCCCATACAACACCAATTGCCACTTTATCAAATGGCAATTGGAAAGAGCCAACTCCAACATCTCACTCGATGTTGCAGCAGTCGCATCTGTTTGGGATCCCTTCGATGCGCTTCTTGTAGGACCTTATGCGGCGCATAACAGTTTAGTATGCATCCTGGAAGATCCCCAAGATCTCGATAGCGTAAACAGCACTTTCACGCTGTTCGAAGTACTGAATGGAAAAATATCCAAGTTGGTGTTTTTAGGCAACGCAATGATATACACGAACCTAGACAAGCAACTACTCGCAAAAGCGGTGGTGCACGCAAAGAGCGATCATCAGCAAAGCGAAGCAGTATAGATACAAGAAAGAAGGGGGGTCGAGATATGATCTCGACCCCCCTTCTTTTGAAGATATACGATGCCTACCTCGAATACCTGACTAAGGTATCCCAACTATTTCTCGATACAGCCAACTCACCACCGAAAACGAATCCGTTAGATATAGCCGATTTGTTAGCAGATACAAAATCGGTAATCGTGACTCGGTTCCAGTCACTCACAATGACCAAAACAGAATTGTTTTTACCACATAGGGCGGCGCCGGCCAATGCATCGAAATACTGCGTTCCTGTGGCTACAGCCATATTATTCGCGGTCATCCCATGCTGCACGCACCACTTTGCGATTGAATTGCTTGTTTCGTATTCAGTCTGGCCATAAATCCGTTGAACATTCGTTATGCCAGCGCTTTTCAATTTCGATTCAACACCAGAATCAACTGCAATCGGACCACCAACAATGATTGCGTTTTTGAATTGCTTGGATTTAATCGACTTCAACGTATCCGAAGAAACCGAATTGGTACCGCCTTCGCAAAGGTAAATAGGAATATTGTTTGCATATGCATAAGGGGAAATCGACAAAGCATCCTGGAACGACTGAGAGGTCGCAATAATGCAGGTCGACAAATCATTTGCCTGAACCTTATCGGCGATTGCCCTTGAAGTACCTTGATGATCTTGACCATAAACGCGAACAACATTTGTGCAGCCAAGAGCTTGAATTCGGGCATCAACCGTCGTGCTTATCGCCAAAGGGCCTCCGCAAATATAAGCAGTCTTCGCGCCCAGTCTCTTAATCTCTGCAGCGGTCTGCGAAGCCAACGAATCGGGATAGGTCAGCAAGACAGGACAATCCAAGCTACCAGCAAGGGAGCTTGCGGACAATGCGTCCCAATACGCCGAATCAGTTGCAATCACAACACTGTTGCTACTAGACCACCCAGTTTTCGAAATCGCCTGCATAGTGTCAATTTGCCCCTGGCCATACACTCGGTTCCAAACTTCACTGCTTTCAGAGCCCAATCCCGTGAAATCAAAGTTAACGTCAACATTGGTGGAGATGCCGGGAACAGAACCATCGCTCATGCACTGCCACATATCATAAGGTTTGCTATACCAGCAACTCGAGTTGTATTGCGCAACCCATTTGCTCCAGTTATCGAATACGCTGCTGGTTAAATAGCTATTCCACCAGTTCAGATTTGCATACACACCTGCTCGGTAGCCAGCATTCTCAATTGCACCGCAAAATGTGGACGCCATAGAGGCAAGAGTGCTGTTGCTAATGCTGTGGCCAGAAGCACCAGGTCGTCCGTTTGATCCCTGATTTTCCAAATCAAAGTAAATTGGATATGAAACCTTTCCTGGCGTTAAACCGGCCGCATTTAGCAAGCGAAGAACATGATTGGCCTCGCTCTGAGCCATGGAGTTGTTATATGCATACGAATAGATATACACACCGAAAGGAATACCGCGCTTCATGCACTCAGATACGTTCCTGAGAAACTGAGGGTCATCCTGCTCACTATAATCGGAACCGTATCCACAACGGATAATCGCATAATTAACGCCCGAAGACTTTACCCTGCCCCAATCGATTTGTCCTTGATGCATAGACACATCGATGCCCATGGCCTTTGCGCCGCTAACTCGCGTTCCGTCAGCGCTAACCCACGTGCTTCCTTCTTTCCACCAGGAGTTAACCCCCGAACGGCTCATAGATTGTGCCGAGCAATCCGATTCCGAGGTTAAAATGCCCTGACTATATCGCCAACTTTCAGCGTAAGAGCCGCTGCCCCTGTCATACTCCGGCTCTATGCCCACATCGGGAGCCACATCATTCGATTGCTCGCTTACGACGACCACTTGGTCATCGGCAATTGCCGAAGCATCCTCGTCAGCGTAGGCGGCGACTGAAGAGACACCGACCATGGCTAATGCTAGCGTTGTACAAATCAATAGATATTTGCTTAAAAAACGCATAGAACCATCCTTCGATCGCTTTGACATGTTAATCGACCTACGATTATTTATCTTACTATCTTGTATAGCTTTCGCGTCCCGTCCTAAAGAACAAGGTCAAAACCTTCAGTCGAATTATCGATCCGTAAGATGCCCCGCCAATCAGACTCGTTCATAACGCCATCCATCGACCAAAGGGTATCTCCGTCTCGCACAAAACCATTCCTATCGAGCATTAGGACATATTTCGCATCCGTATTGCCGACTGCAGACCTAACAGCATCATTGAAATCTAGTAGCACTACCGCTATTCAATAATTTCATACAACCTCATATCACCTTCCTGCTCAACAAGCCTGAAACCTTCCGTTGAGTCATTTATCAACTGAATGCCATCCCAATCATCAAGTTTATACGTATGAAAAGCGCCTTTGCCATCAGAGTAAGTTAGCTGAAGAACATACCTGATGTTCCATCGTTCAACTATTGATTGGACCGATTCATTCGTTGCGATGTTTTTCAAATTATGACGAATAATCTTGCTGTCTAACGACTCACCCTTAGCATCTGCGTAATTGCGCCTATACAAAACATTCGCATCGTCATCGGCATAAGCAAATGCGCTTCCGTCATCGGGGCAATTAACTATTACGGAATCGTTATCAACTTCCTCGAGCACCCGCGCAACAAACGCTTTCTCATTTATGCTGTAAATGCCAGCATCGCCAGAGCCGATAAGCTCGTCCACGCTTTGGCATATAACACCGTTAAAGATTTGCTTGCATTTGTCGACAGCGTCAAAGTAGGAAGCGCAATAACAGCTGCACAAAACACCGTACTGACAAACGCTGGAATAATCAGCGACTTTTGATGAACTAGTGAAGCAGTCTTCTGCAACATCGCATCGAAACCAATGCACAAAATCGGAATCGAAGCGATACACGTCAGTGCACCCAAACGAGCAGGTTCCAAAGATGCCATTCTTTGACATTTCGAATCGAAGACGCGAACATAATATGCTCAATCTACGACATCGATGCTAAACTCGTATTTAACCTCAGGTGATTCAACTAATACAGTTTCTTGTTTCAACTCTCACTTATAACCATTCACGAGAGAATCATCCTTTGATTGAATTTGAAAGCACAAAAAGAATAGTAATTGCACCTATGAAAGAAGATTTTTCGCAACCTCCCGCAATCCAGTAGATGATTAGAGTGGGCCATACAAGACCGGCACCCACTTCACAAGAGACGCACACGCGCAACGTATTATCGCTAAGCAACGCGTGTTCCGCGCGAAGGACGCGGCGACCGCAGGCGACATGTACCACGTCGCCTGCGACATGCTGCGCGAGCGCTGCCCCAAGGCCGCCGACGTGGCCGAGGAGGCCGAGCCCGACGCGCTGGCATACCTCGCCTTCCCGCCGTCGCACTGGAAGCGGCTGCGCACGAACAACGTGCAGGAGCGCGCGAACCGCGAGATAAAGCGCCGCAGCCGCGTGGTGCAGGTGTTCCCGTCCGAGAGATCGCTCGAGCGCCTGGTCGGGGCCGTGATGTGCGAGCTCGACGAGCAGTGGTCCGAGTCGCGCTACTTCGCATACGGCAAGATCCAGGAGCTGTATGACGAGAAGCGGAAGAAGGGGCCCGAAGGGGCCGGCAGGCCCGCCGCCGACCTCGCCGAAGCGGCCAGGAAGATGATCTCCGCGAGCTTGGAGCTTGCGGAGAAGTGTTTTTGATAGCTTAATTTCTAAGGAAATCACGGGATAAAAGTTTCGGGTTTCACGTCAGAAGTTTCACGTAGGGCAAAAGCGCCGACCATCTTCCGAGCCAGGCCTATCCTAGTCATTGCTTCGGTAATTTGACTAAGGAGGCCGGAAAGGAAAATGATCGGCATGTCAACCATTCTATCAATCAGGCAGCGGCTTGACGCCGGCGACAGCGTCGCCCAGGTCGCCAGGGACGAGGGGGTGTCGGAGCCGACCGTGCGCAAGTACCGCGACATGGACGATTTCTCCCCCTCTTTGAAGGCCGGAAGGAAGCGGGCGTCCAAGCTCGACCCGTACAAGCCGGTGATAGACTCGTGGCTCCTGCAGGATCGCAAGCGCCGCGCCAAGCAGCGGCATACGGCCAAGCGCGTCTACGACCGCCTCGTGGCGGAGTGCGGGTTCGACGGTGGCTACACCATCGTGCAGCAGTACGTGAAGGCCAGGAGGTCCGAGTTCAAGCGCGCGAAGGACGAGTTCCTGCACCTCGAATGGGCTCCCGCGGAGGCTCAGGTCGACTTCGGCGTCTGCGATTTCAGGATCCTGGGGATCGTGCGCGAGGTGCACTTCCTCGTCGTGACGTTCCCGTTCTCCAACGTCTCCTTGGCCCAATGCTTCCGGGGCGAGAACTCGGAATGCGTCTGCGAAGGGCTGAAGGCGATCTTCGAGTTCTGCGGGGGCGTGCCGACGAGGCTCGTGTTCGACAACGCCACGGGCGTCGGCCGCCGCGTCGGCGAGGCGATCAGCACCGCCGACACCTTCGAGCGCTTCGCCGCGCACTACGGGTTCTCGTTCACGTTCTGCAACCCCCGCTCGGGCAACGAGAAGGGGGCGGTCGAGAACGCGGTCGGCGCCGTGCGCCGCAACGTGTTCGTGCCGATGCCCAGGGTCGACAACCTGCGGGCGTACAACAAGCGCCTGCTCGACGCCTGCATGGGCCGCGCCGACAAGGACCACTATCTCAAAGGCGAGCCGGAGCGCCAGCTGTTCGAGGAGGACTGCGCCTCGATGCTCGAGCTGCCGACGAGGCCGTTCAGGGTGGCCAAGGTCGGCAGCGCGAAGACCGACAAATACGGCGACGTCTGCCTGGAGGGCAGGCATCGCTACCCGCTCGGCCCGGAGCATGCGCGCGAGCGGGTGGGCATGGAGCTGGGCGCGTTCTCCGTCGCGTTCTGCACGGCCGAGGGCGAGCCGATCGAG
>OLRJ01000712.1_pt1 | contig 32717 bp, 48 predicted proteins | sample 1672741 | NCBI WGS metagenome assembly OLRJ01 (sample SAMEA3136719, study PRJEB25190) | human gut metagenome | biome: human gut; feature: human-associated habitat; material: faeces | place: Austria | collected 2013 | reverse complement strand
AGACATACGGGGCAAAATGCCATCACCGAAGGTGATTTGGAATGCATTTTGACCAAGTTACTGTGAAGGTCATGAACAGTAACAAGAAAACTAAAAAAGGAGGGCTGCAATATGAAATTACATGAAAAAGTCAGTACTGGTATGATGGGATTTGACAAGACGATAGACATGCTCCGTATGGGAGATAATGTAGTGTGGCAGATTGACTGTAATAAGGATTATCAGAAAGCCATAGCAAGGCGAGAAAGGACAGACGCAAGACCATAAAGTCTCTTATGTATTTGACTGTCTTACAGAATTACTGGAATTCTGGTATTCAGATCTTATGATTGGAAATTTTTTTAATTTCCGGGATCTGGTAAAAATTGTATCAAGAAAGGTGGGAACCGGTTATATTGGAGGAAAAAGTGTTGGCATGCTGCTGGTACGAAAGATCATAAAAAATGCAGATGGAGATATGGCAGGTATACAGAAAAGAATGGAACCAGATGATTCTTTCTTCATTGGGGCAGATGTATTGAACCTTCGCAAAAAAAATATATGGGAAAGTATTGATATGGAAAAGGTATTAAAAGAGGACATAAAAGTTTCAAAATCCCTGTTTGTGACCGAAGATAAACAAAAAGTCCCCAAAGAGGGGACCTTTTTGTTTGGATAAAAGTACTGGATCAGAATTTTTTCCATGTTCCTTTGAAGAAAAGAAGGAGCAGAGGGAAGATCTCAAGTCGTCCTGCCAGCATGTCAAAGATCAGAATACACTTGGAAAGGTAAGAGAAGGAACTGAAGTTTCCCATAGGACCTACCACTTCCAGACCAGGACCGATATTGTTCAACGTTGCAGCCACGGCAGTAAAGTTGGTGATCAGATTGAAATTATCCAGTGAAACAACCAATACAGATGCAGCAAAGATCAGAAGGTATAAAGTGATATAAATATTGGTAGATCTTAACACATCGTGTGAAATAGACTTGTTGTCCATTTTGATTTTTTTTACTGCATTGGGATGCAGGTACAGCTGTAATTCTTTTTTGGCTGCTTTGCAGAGAATCAGAAAACGAGATACTTTGATACCGCCACCTGTACTGCCTGCACAGGCTCCCACAAACATCAGAAGTACCAGAATCGTTTTGGAAAAAGCAGGCCATTGGTTAAAGTCTGTACTGGAGAAACCGGTGGTGGTAATAATAGAACCAACCTGGAATGCAGACTGTTCAATTGCAATACCGAAACTGGTAAACAGGTGTGAAGTGTTGATCACGATCAGAATAATAGCTGCAGTAATGATGCCAAAGTAATAACGGATCTCTTCAAACTTCAGTGCCTGTTTGAATTTCTTTGTAAGGGCAAGATAATAAACAGAGAAATTAACTCCGAATAAAATCATAAATACAGTTGTGACGATGATACAGTAGTGGCTGTAACCTCCCATACTGTCATTTTTGATACCAAATCCACCGGTACCGGCTGTACCAAAAGAGATACACAGCGTGTCAAAAAGTGGAACTCTGCCGATCAGGAGCAGTATTATCTGCAAAAGGGTCATACCGATGTAGATGGTATAAAGAATCTTGGCAGTGCTCTGTACTTTGGGAACCAGTTTGCTGACAGAAGGTCCCGGGCTTTCTGCTTTCATAAGGTTCATATGATAACCACCGGTAAGAGGCAAAAGGGAAAGCAGAAAAACAAGAACTCCCATACCGCCGATCCAGTGTGTAAAACTTCTCCAGATAAGAACAGAGTGGGGGAGAACTTCTACATCTGTAAGGATACTGGCACCTGTAGTGGTGAAACCTGATACTGTTTCAAAAAGTGCATCAATAGGATGTGGAATGCTGCTGGTAAGCCAGAATGGAAGTGCACCTGTAATACAGAGGGCAATCCAACTGAGGGCTACAGCTACACATCCGTCTTTGATATAAAAGACTTTGTTTTTGGGTTTACGAAGTATAAGCGGGATTCCCACTGACAGGCAGATTACCATGGAAATCAGGAATGCAAAAAGGTCTTTTTCCCAATAGATTATAGCTGTAACAGCAGGCAGTAACATAAAAGCTGCCTGGAAGTTGCAAACCCATCCGATAATATATGCAATAATCCGAAAATTCATGATAATTTCCTCTTTCAGGCAAGAATATCGCGGATATCGCGAAGTCCCTTGTTGGTAGTAACAATAATTACATTATCACCGATCTGAATGGAATCCTGACCTCTGGGGATACGGACACTTCCCTGTCTGGTGAGGCAGCATACAAGAAGATTAGGTTTCAGATTCAGTTCTGCAAGAGGAACACCTACCACAGGAGAGTTGTCACGAATGACAAATTCCAGAGCTTCTGCCTGATTGTCCAGAATGTGATAAAGAGTTTCTACATTGCTGCCGATGGTATTCTGCATGGCACGTACATACCGGAGAATAGAATCAGAAGTAATATATTTCGGATAAATGACACTTCCTATATCCAGATCGTCAATCACATCCTTATAAGGAAGTCGATTGACTTTAGCTACCAGCTTGGCTGGGGTAAGGCTCTTGGCAAGAAGAGAAAGAAAGATATTCTCTTCGTCCATATTGGTTAGTGTAACAAAGGATTCTACAGTTGTCAGACCTTCTTCCATGAGAAGAGAACGATCTGTACCGTCCCCATTGATAATGGTAGTATCTGGAAGTACTTCACTTAAATATTCACAGCGGTCTTTGTTCTGTTCAATGATCTTGACATTAATACGGAGATCAGACAGTGCCTTGGCAAGGTAGTAGGAGATAGTACCTCCACCAATGATCAGGGTATTGTGTACCTGATGGGTTTTAAGACCGATTTTTTTGAAAAACTGTGCAGTGTTCTGAGGTGTGGCAATGATGGATACAAAATCACCATTGTGGATCAGATGATTACCACCTGGGATAGAAAGCTGAGTTTTGCCCTCAATGGCACAGAACAGAATATCACATTTGTATTTGTCTGTGATCTGTGATATAGACATACCGTCCAGACCAAATTCCGGAAGAACCTTAAACTTGAGAAGTTCAACTCTTCCCTTGGAAAAAGGATCGATCTTGATGGCAGCCGGAAAACGGAGCAGCCGGGAAATTTCTCTGGCAGCAGTAAGTTCTGGATTGATGATCATGGAAAGCCCAAGACGTTCTTTGATAAAACCGATTTCCTTACTGTAAATAGGATTACGGACACGAGCGATAGTCTGGCAGTGACCTGTCTTCTGTGCAATAAGACAGCAGAGAAGATTCAGTTCATCAGAAGCTGTAACTGCAATAAGAATATCAGCAGAATCGACACCTGCTTCCATAAGGGTATTGATACTGGCACCATTGCCGACGATACCCATGGCATCGATATCTTCAGTAAGATTTTCGATATTATCTGCGTTGGTATCAATTAAAGTCAGATCAGTTTCTTCTTCCTGAAGCTGTTCTGCAAGAGTACGACCAACTTTGCCGCACCCAACGATTATGATATGCATGATTTCCTCCATAATAAAAAGTAATATATAAGCGTTTCCTATTATAGCACAGCGCAATATGATTTGAAACATACAAAATCATTTTTACTGGGAAAATACGTTGAATAGTGAGAATAACGATAAATGGCGCATACAGTGATCATTCAGATCTGGAAAAGCACTTGTAGGGAAAAAGAAGAGTATGCTATACTGCAAAATACAAACTACAGAGAAAAAGTAATACACTGTTATGATAAACAGGAGGTGATTTCAGAATGGATACAGTAAGTGAAACCGTAGATAAAGTAGACCAGAGTCTTCAGAATATGGGAATAGACAACGTAAAAGGTGACATCAAGAGTATTCTGAACCTGAAACAGTATCTGGTGGATCAGGTTCCGGCAGTTACTGGTTTCTGTATCAAAGTAGTACTGGCAGTGATTGTCTTTTTTGTTGGACGCAAAGTGATTCAATGGCTTCTGAAAATCATGAAGCGTTCTCTGGAAAGAGCGAATGTAGATGCAGGCGTGGTTCAGTTTGCCGGTTCTCTTGGAAAAACAGTCCTTTACCTTTTGTTGATCTTTAATATTGCCATAAGTCTGGGTGTTAAGGAGTCTTCAGTTGCAGCACTTCTAGGTACTGCTGGTGTGACTGTGGGTCTTGCACTGCAGGGTGGACTTGCCAATCTTGCCGGTGGCGTGCTTCTTTTGCTTTTCAAGCCTTTTGCGGTAGGAGATTACATTATTCAGGATCAGTCCAATGGATGCGAAGGGACAGTAGCAAAAATCGAGATCTGTTATACTACACTGCTCAGTATTGATAACAAGAAGATTGTAGTTCCCAATGGTACACTGTCCAACAGTACGATCATTAATGTAACTGCCAAAGAAAACCGTAAACTGGAGATCAAAGTAGGTATTTCCTATGAATCCGATATTCACAAAGCCAAGAAGATCCTGGAAGATATTCTTTATGAGGATCCGGATACCAGAAACGATGTGGGAGAAATGGTGGTTTTTGTGGATGAACTTGCAGAAAGTTCCGTAATTATGGGGCTTCGTGTGTGGGTAGCTACAGAGAAATACTGGTCAACCAGATGGCGTCTGAATGAAAAAATAAAAGAAGAATTTGATGCAAATGGTATCTGTATTCCATATAATCAGATAGATGTTCACCTTCATCGGGGATAATTGGAAACATCGGCATTAAGAAGGGAGCAGGCAGTAAAGATATTTTGAAAATTGTAAACTCGATTCTGCGAAAAAGTTGACATTATTAATCTCCTGTGGTACATTTATAGCCATGAAATGACAGTGGCACAGTGCTGCTGCGAGGAGGAGAAAAATGAGTACAATGACAGCTACCAGAAGTAAAACATATGATATTGTTTATATTGGCGTATTTGCAGTGATCATGGCAATCTGTTCCTGGATATCCATTCCTACCACCGTTCCGTTTACCCTTCAGACTTTTGGGGTATTTATTGCAGTAGGAGTACTGGGAGGCAAAAGAGGTTCTCTTGCAGTCCTGGTGTTTATTATTCTTGGGGCAATCGGTGTTCCGGTATTTTCCGGAATGACAGGAGGCGTAGGTATCCTTCTGGGATCCACAGGCGGATATATCATAGGTTTTCTGTTTTCTGCTCTTGTTATGTGGGCAATGGAAAAACTTCCTGTTAAAAATGCATTTACGCAGATTCTTTCCATGATTCTGGGACTGGTTGTATGCTATGCATTTGGAACTGTATGGTTCATGGCGGTATACAGCAGAGCCAACGGACCGGTAGGGCTGGCAGCAGTTCTCGGCTGGTGTGTGATTCCCTTTATCATTCCGGATCTGGTAAAGATCGCAGTGGCATTTGGATTGTCAAAGAAATTAAAAAAATATGTTATGTAGAAATCAAAGAGCTTTCAGAAATTACAGATCTGAGAGCTCTTTTTCTATGTTCACCAATTATATTTTATGTCATAAAATATAAGGAAATCTCTTTTATGTCTGAAAGGATTTGTTCATGGATAATTATCAGATAAACCGTCCATGTGGGCGACCATATAATGCAACCTGTGGCATGGCAAAAGAAATGATGTCCGGACAGCAGTGTTCCTGTCGGATGGGAATGCGAAAACAGACGAATTCTTCCTCATCCTGTGGATGTAATAAATCTGACCGTAATAACCAGACTGATAATATGTATTCTCATATTGATCAGATGGAGCCAGCTATGGCGTATGTTCCTTATCAGAAATTTGCCACCACCTATGATTTGGATTATGCTCTGAAAGTTGGAACTGTTTTTCCTCAGCTTTGTAAACCATTCTGCGGAAAGAGAGGTGTCCTGAAATGATGTATCGTGATTCGTGTACACCCCGGGAAAAACTTATGAATCGTATCAATGAGGTAAGTTTTGCTGTAAATGACATTTTACTGTATCTGGATACTCACCCTTCCTGCGAAAAAGCTCTGAATTTTTATGAAGAATGCTGTAAACAGCGTATAAAACTGATGAAAGAATATGCTCAGTGCTACGGCTCTCTTACCGTAGATGATGCCCTCGAATCTGGCGGCGATACCTGGAAATGGGTACAGCAGCCTTTCCCATGGGAACAGGAAGGAGGTTGCAGGTAAATGTGGAATTATGAAAAAAGATTACAGTATCCTGTTAACATCAAAACTCCCAATGCAAAAATTGCTCAGTATATTATGAGTCAGTATGGGGGACCAGTTCACGATACCCTATGATAGTGCCAGAAAGCTAGTATTTATGCGGCTTTGCGGATCTTGGAGAGAACGAAAAGGGCTTTGACTACGACACTATAATATCAAAATACATTTTCCCGGATTCTTTATCATATACAATCTGGTCTACGATCGTGCGGATTAGGTTTCCTTTTTCTTCATATCCAACATCAGGGTTCTTCAACACATCATTTACACTTTTGATTTCACACAACACTTCTTCTTTATTAACAGCATTCTCGGACTGCTCACACAGCAGCAGTTCCAACTCTTTCTCTACCTGCAGGCGTTCGTTTGCCAGTCGCTCTTTGTTTGCCCTGTATTCTTCCAGAGTATCAATCTCACTTTCATAGGCGTCCCGGATCCGTTTTTCCTTAACATCATACCTGGACAATTCTCTCTGCAGTTGCTCAATGGCAGCAGTGTTGTTATTTGTTGCTGGATTTTTGCGGATATAAGAGAACTCAGCACCTGCAAGAACAGAATCAAAATAACTGAGTACAAGTTCCTCTGCCTTTTTAACAGACAGGGCAATAGAGGTCTTGTGAAATCCCTTGGCGTATTTCCAACACTGGAAGTAAGGGCACTTGTTATTGCCGGTATAGGAGAGCGTAGCACCACACACAGGGCATTTCAGCAGACCAGACAGCCAATGCTTACAGGCTGATACGCTTCGGGCTTTTACAGGCCGCTTCCTGGCAGTGATCAGCTTCTGACGGTTCAGGAACCGTTCTTTCGACAACCGGATTTCATGAGGCCCTTCAAATTCAACACCATTCCACCGGACTATTCCACAGTAGAAAGAATTGCTCAGGATCCGGTCAACACTCCTGCGTTCAAAAAGCTTTCCACGCTTTGTACGGTACCCCATATCATTACATTTTCTCGCGATGGCTGTCTCATCCATATTCTGATTGTCATATAAGTCCATGACATAGGACACAATGGCATATTCTGCTTCATTGATCTTGTAAGGTTTTCCATGTCCTACAGCTTCATACCCAAGAGGCGGTGACATCTGGTAGCCATTCTGCAAGGCCTTTTCTTTCATTCCTCGTAAGACTTCCCCGGATAACCGGATAGAATAGTATTCGTCCATCCACTCAATAATACGCTCGATCAGCGTACCAAAAGGACCGTCGATTAGAGGCTCTGACACACTGATCACATCCACATTGTCTTTCTTGAGCATACTCTTATAGACAATGGATTCTTCCTGATTGCGGGCGAACCGGCTGTACTTCCATACCAGGATCACATCAATAGGGTGCGAAGACTGCTTTGCGATAGCAATCATTTTCTGGAACTCAGGACGTTTCTGCACATGCCTGCCGGATACACTCTCTGAAAAGATAAAGTCGTTGGAGATAATGATGTTATTCTTCTTTGCGTAGTCCAGCAGCAGCCTTTTTTGAGCGTCAGGAGAGAGCTCTGTTTGATCTTCTGTCGAGACGCGGATATATAACGCTCCTGTACGATCATTCATAATATCACCTCGGTTTTAAAAAATATGTTAAATTGGGTACAAAAATAACAGCCACACAAACGTTCTGGTTGTATGACTGCTCCGAAGATGATACAATATCTTTGCAAAATGAGGTATCTCTTCGGAGATCTGAACCGGTTCAGTGTTGGTAGCACTGAACCGGTTTTTTATTGCTTTTATTTATTTTTTATAAGTGATACAATTGCCAAAAGTGCGTTGATCAAGCACCAAGTAGCCCATATGTACAAATCTGAATAACTTCCAGCTAATCCATAGCCTAATAACGCACCGATGCCGAAAAGAACAATAAGAGCAATATTGCCGCCCTTGCCGCCTTTACGTGTTGCAATAGATACAATTCCGCCCGCTAAAAGCATAATCGCAACAATAATACCAGCGGAACCACCGACTTCTCCGGTCTCACCAAGAGTGTTGCCGATTCCTACAGCGCAGGATTGAAATGCAACCATAATAAATAATACGATTGACAAAATCCCTGATACAAGTTTCCATGTTTTCATAAAGAATTCCTCCTTCATATTGTTTTTATCATTCAACAGCAATCATCTTCATCACTGCAAATGGTTCAAAGTAAATTATATAGTTATCAACAGCAACACAGGTACCGTACTTAGAACTATAACACTGTATAGCTTCTTTCAGATATTCTTCTGTAGCATCCAGAAACTCAGCCATCTCAAAAATGTTTCTGCAACCAGCTTCGTAGGCTCTGATCAGACCGGATAAACCAATTTTGAGGTTATATCCATAGAACCGTGCGCGATATTCCTGTTTGCGGTTCATGATATTAGTCTGATCCAGGATATTTCCGGAGCTGGTACAGTGGTGACCGATTTCTTCAGCCAACACACAGGACTTCCCTGCCTGTGTCTCAATGTTTCTTCGGATTGCTATCCGTCTGCCACTGATCAGACCATCATGGTTGATAAGAGAATGCTCTTTTACCAGTAGTCCTTCCTGATCGGCAACAGTCAGTAACTGTTCATAAGTCAATTGAAACCACCTCTTAGATAAGTATTATTAGGTTCAATCCTAAGAATCTGTGTCACCTAAAACGCCTCCTTTTTTGGAAAACTCAATAATGAGATGAGCGTTATTACGGATAAGTTGTTTAAAATATGCCAATTCCAGATTAGAATAGCCTTTTATATTCTCCCATTTATAGTCCGGAAGCCAGCAGGTTGCATGCTTAAAACAATATTCTACATCAGGAGTTTCTATATAAACTTTAACCTTTCCATCAGCTTTCATTTCAGAATGAACAATTTCAGTATTATCATTAAGCGTCATGAACGGATACATCATAATAAAAAACTCCCTTCTGATATAAATAGCAAATAAAAAAGGTGCTGTCATGATGACAACACCTTCATAGCAATCCAAGTAACAAGATGGGCGGCGTATCCATCATCTCAGGTACTCTTGCGAGTGCGTCGGGAGCCTTTCCGACCTTTGCTACTTGATTATTATTCTATGCCATCATTATAAACAGATATTCATTATTTGTCAAATTTTTTTAACCGACCATTCTCAATTCCATGCTGTAGTTTTCCGGATGTAATAGTGTGCAAAGTGGCAACGTAAAGATAGTCTTCGGTTACATCAAGCTTTATGCCTATTTGCACATTTTCACTCATTATTTTTACCAGTTCAAAACTTGTGCCTTTTTCATTAGGATTTACACCAATATAGTCAGGAGATTCAATAATTGAGGACAGAAAAGATAAATATGGAAGACTCTCAGGATGTCTCTTTTCGATATGCCTTTTTAAACCTTCTGACTGATATATGGAATCATGCTTTAAAGGAGCAGGAAGATATTTATTAAATTCAGGATTATAAGGTGCGGTTACGAATATGTTTGTCTTCATTTCTATTCCCATAAAGAATCATCATTCATAATATCAAGATCATGCTGAACACCTTCCGGTGTCTGCACAACGTCTGTACGGGTGTGAGCAGCAAGAACATCTTCCTCCATCTGTTGGGTGGAGAGAAGCCCCTTTGTGTAAGAGACTACTTTTTCCTTGTTAGTCGAAGATAATTGATTATATAAGTCCAAAAACCTAGCAGTATACTCCGATATACGCTGATAACACCCTTCCTGATCCGGTTTCTGATAATCAATAACGAGAGGAGATGAGGATTCGATTTTGTCAGATATAAGCTGCACAGGCTGTTTTTTGTCAAGCATTTTTAATAAAGTATCTAAATCAATTCCCATTCCAGAGGCAACTTTTGCCATAGAAGGTAGAGTTGGAGAAATAGGTTTATTATTTCGAGGATTAATATTGTTCTCGAGCATAGAAATATAACCTTTACTAAGAGAACATGCATTTGCAAATTCACCTAATGTAATATTATTATTCTCTCGATAGTTTCTTATGATATCTCCTAAAGTCATGATCTGCCTCCCTTTCTATTGTTTAGTATATTGTACAACATGTTGAAAAAATAGTCAACAAAAATGTTCAACATACTTGACAATACTAAAACTGAGTGATATTATACAAATAGTTCAACATGATGAACGGAAAGGGAGTGAATAAATAATGGGATACAAGATAAGAGAATGTAGAAAAGAAAGAAGTATGTCACAATGCGAATTAGCAGAGAAAAGCGGAGTATCAAGAACTGTTATTTCTGGATTGGAAAGTGGTGCAATTACTACGACTACGACAGATACCCTTTTAAAGATAGCAAAGGCACTAGATAAAAAAGTTGCTGAGATTTTTTTTGAGACGTAGTTCAACATGTTGAAAGTAACTAAGATATCCAGGAGAGGTGAGATGAAATGACATTTCAAAGTATTCAATTAAATAATGGAAAAGTTTTACAAGGAGAAAAAATTGGAGAACTTGTTACTGAAATAGTAAACAAATTCTCCGAGTCAGGATTGTCTTGTGATGAGGCAAAAATTGTTTTAGAAAATACGAAAGATATTTTAGGTGAGTTTAGTACTGTACAGAAAATTGTTTAAAGATTCTTTTGAAGCATTTCCTGTAGGGTATATATAACCTTCTTTCTTATGTATTAGGTGCGTCAGTACCTGTAGTACAAGAATAGGAGAAATACAACGAAAAGTCAATATAGCTCAGAAATAGAAGAAAAATAACACATACAGCCTGCACTACATACCATAAAGTAGGTGATCAAAATGAAGAAAATAGAGTTTGTATCTCGTATCACAGTCAATGGTGAAAAAAAAGAAATATCCAGAGAAGAAGCAAGAGATATCATCATAAAGAGCCAGGATAAAGCTTTGGAAGCTATGAGTTACGAGAGAAAGGAAGCCGGCTGATCCGGCAGGAGGTACAGATGAAAGATCTGATTGATTCTATACTTATTGGTTCTCTGGCCACCTACCTCCCATTCTGGATGTGGGACGGAGCCAGGGACCAGATCGCCGGAGCTGTTGCTCTGATCGTAGCAGTGTACATAGCCAAACGCTGGCATGTATGGAATGTGTAACTAAAAAGGATCCTCAGAGCTGCAACTCAGGAGGACCCAAAAGTAATAGTTTATCACCCTTTCATTGTATGAGGGTAGAAAGGAAAAGTCAATGATTAAAGCAGAGAAAAGGGGAAAGTAAATGAAAGAAGAAAGATTTACAATTCCCAATCCGAACGGTGCCGGTTATCGGATCCCTGCCTGCCGAGGTGGTACATTCCGAACAGAGTGGCAGCAGGACCAGCCAGTTATATATGGAAGCATTGCTGATCGGCTGGGTGCTTATGAAGACATCGGAAGTATTGAAGAATTAAGGGAACTGAAAGCGAGGAAGATTAAATGAAATTAAATAAACTGGTATCTACTTTAAATATGGAGCATGAAGAATGGCTGGAAAACAGACGTAAAGGCATCGGCGGTTCTGATGCCGGAAGTATCTGTGGACTGAATCCTTATTCTTCCGCAATTGCAGTATTTCAGGATAAAACACAGCTATTGACAGAAAAGCCAGATAACGAATCTATGAGACAGGGGCGTGATCTGGAAGAATATGTTGCCCGCCGGTTCATGGAAGAAACTGGTAAAAAGGTACGTAGGGCAAATGCAATCTTTTATAAAGAAGAGCAGCCCTTCATGATTGCAAATGTAGACCGCCTGATCGTTGGCGAAAATGCCGGATTGGAGTGTAAGACAGCATCTGCGTATTCTGCTGATAAATGGAAAGACGGACACATTCCGGAATCTTATGAGATCCAGTGTCACCATTATATGGCAGTGACCGGAGCGGATGCCTGGTATATCGCATGTGTGATTCTTGGAAAAGAATTTGTTTGGCACAAGATCGAACGTGATGAAGAAATCATTCAGATGCTGATCAGTGTAGAATCCGATTTCTGGAATAATAATGTGCTTGCGGATAAGATGCCAGCACCGGACGGAAGCAAGGCAGCGGAAGAACTGCTTTCGAAATATTACAAAACATCTGATCCGGATAAGATGATTCCACTGGTTGGATTCGATGAGAAGTTAAAGCGCAGGGCGGAGATCACTGATCTTCAGGAAAAACTGGAGGAAGAGAAGAAACAGATCGAGCAGGAAGTAAAGGTCTATATGGAAGATGCGGAAAGAGCTGATTCCGAAAATTATTCGGTTACATGGAAATCAGTAACTTCGAACCGTGTAGATTCAAAGAAATTGAAATCTGTCTATCCGGAGATTTACAAAGAGTGTGTAAAACCTGCTCCGAGCAGAAGGTTTGTAGTAAAGGAAATTGCATAGGAGGATAAATGGAATGGGAGTAAAAGATGCATTAGCTGAAAAAACAGAGAGCAAAGGTGCTGTAAAACTTACAAAATCTATGAGTATCGCAGACATGATCAAGGCTATGGAGCCTGAGATCAAGAAAGCACTGCCTCAGGTGATCACACCGGAGCGTTTTACCAGAATGGCATTATCTGCACTGAACACGACACCAAAGCTTGCAGAGTGCAGTCAGATGTCCTTCCTTGGTGCTCTGATGAATGCTGCACAGCTTGGTCTGGAACCGAACACTCCACTGGGACAGGCATACCTGATTCCTTACCGAAATAAAGGCAAGCTCGAGTGTCAGTTCCAGATCGGTTACAAAGGTCTTATCGATATGGTATACCGGAACGACAATATCCAGACGGTGCAGGCACAGTGTGTATATGAAAATGATGAATTTGAGTATGAACTTGGTCTGGAACCAAAACTGGTACATAAACCGGCATTAAAGAATCGAGGAAATCTGCTTCTTGTATATGCACTCTGGAAATCAAAAAACGGCGGTTTTGGCTTTGAGGTGATGAGCAAGGAAGATATTGATATTCATGCAAGAAAGTACAGCCAGAGCTTTTCCAGCAGCTACAGTCCGTGGAAAACGAACTATGAGGAGATGGCAAAGAAGACGGTTATCAAGAAATGTCTGAAATATGCTCCGGTGAAATCGGATTTCGTTATGCAGGTATCCAATGACGAGACCGTCAAGTCAGAACTCAGCGTAGACATGTCTGAGATTGCAAATGAGCAGGAACCGGTCATCGATGCAGAATATAACGAAGTTGCAGCAGAGCAGGAGACAGCAGCCGCAGAAGCATAATTCAGTAACGGTGCTTTTTAATCCATCAAAAGCATTGAAATATATCACACAAAATAACAGACAGCCCCGGGAACTTCCGGGGCGGAAAGGGGTAACATGAAGCACATCAATATGGAAACCTTTGCGAATGGAGCATTCACAGAGCAGATCAACCGAGAACTGAAGAAAGTGACAGAAAATATTCAGGATCCTAATACGGATGCAACCGCAAAGAGAAAGATCACGGTTATGATCGAGTTCAAACCGAATGAGGCAAGAAATTTTGTGACCACAGGAGTACAGGCAAAAGCAACTCTTGCACCGGCACTGGGAGCTGTTACAGCGCTCAGCATGGGTAAGAATCTCAAGACCAATGAGGTTGAGGCATATGAGGTAGGAAGCCAGATTCCGGGACAGATTACGATGGAGGAGACTCTGGAAGCTACAGAAGAGATGGAAGACGGCAGAGTGGTAGATAAATCTACCGGAGAGATTTACGAAACACCAGCTAAAAATGTAGTTGATTTAAGAGCTGTACGTCAGGCTTAAAGATAGAAAGCAGGAGGATAAAATACTATGATCAGAGAAGCAATGCAGTTTTTGACAGGATTGAAGGAAGAAGCAATGGAGCCGAAAGTGGTTGAGATTGCGGGAAAGACATATTGTAATAAGAATTTACAGAGATATGATGAAGAGCCTGTGGCAAAAGAAATCACTGCATCAACACTTACTGCAATGATTGACTATATCTATAATCTTTCCGATGAATTAAGAGAGAACATGATTATTCATGTACAGGATCCACAGACAGTACGTCTCTATAGTGGATTAAATAAAGAACGTAAAAGAGAATATCTGTTCAGATCAGATGCCATTGTGCCATGCTTCAGATATGGCAACTATTATGGACAGGAAGAATTCCTGATCGAGATGCAGGCAAACTTTGAGGTGACTCCTGATCTGGAAACAATCTTGAAGGTTGCCGGTAATGTGGAAGCAAAGACAACTGCGAACTATGGTGATGACGGAATTACCCAGAAGACAACCATAAAACAAGGAATCGCATCGAAAGCGGATGTCCTTGTACCGAATCCGGTCACACTGACACCGTATAGAACTTTTCTTGAAGTTAAACAGCCTTCCAGTGAATTCGTATTCCGCATTAAGGATAACGGCGGTGTCCCGGCATTTATGCTTGTCGAGGCAGAAGGTGGCCTCTGGAGAACAGAAGCAATGCAGAACATCAAAGAATATCTTACGATGGCACTGGAAGATATTACAGATGAAAAAACAAAGATTACGATCATTGCATAATGATTGGCGGTACATGCCCCGTCTGGAAACAGACGGGGAGATAGAAAGGACTACATGAAAACAATTTGTTTTACAGTTCCCGGCAAACCACAGGGAAAAGCAAGGGCGCGTACATTTTATAATCCCAAGACAAAGGGAATGAGCAGCATGACACCGGAAAAGACAGTTCTGTATGAGAATTTCATTTCCACTTGTTATTTACAGGCAGCAGGAGAAGAAAGATTTGCAGATACTGCATATATCCGGATCCGTATTCAGGCATTCTATGGAATACCGAAGAGCAGCTCTAAAGTGAAGAGAGAAGCAATGCTGAAAGGCGAGCTCCTTCCGGCGAAGAAACCGGACATCGATAATATTGCGAAGGCTGTTCTGGATGCACTGAACAGCGTAGCGTACCGGGATGATACCCAGGTAGTGGAATTACAGTTAAGGAAACAATACAGCGAAAAGCCACGAGTAGAGATCTGCATGGAAGAACTGGAGGTATAACCAGATATGGCAAGGCGAAAGCAGGAAGGAAATCGCTTTTTTCGCCTGGACGTGGATTTTTTCTCGGATAAAAAGATAAAGATCCTGAAGGCCAGATATGGAGCCGATGGGATTACCCTGTATATGTATCTTCTGTGCGAGATATATAAATCAGGATATTATTTAAAGATTGATGATGATTTTGAGTTCATTGTATCGGATGATCTGAACATGGACAGCAACAAGGTGAAGCAGGTCTTGAACTTCTTATTGGAACGGTCACTGTTTGATGACACACTTTTTCAGTCGGACAAGGTCTTGACCTCTGCCGGGATACAGAGGAGATATCAGGCAATGGTAAAAGCCAGAGCACTGAAAAATCCGATCACAGTAGAAAGGTTTTGGCTCCTTCAGGAGGAAGAAACGGAAACCTTTATTAAAGTGAACCCTTCTTTAAATAATTCCGAGAATAATCCCGATAATTCCAAGAAAAATAACGATAATTCCGAGAAAAATGACATAAAAGGAAAAGAAAGGAAAGGAGAGTATATATATGCGGCTCCGCCGGGTACATACTTTGCTGATTCTTCTTTGAATGAAGCCTTCCTGTTGTTCCTGAAGGTGAGACAGAACAATGGAGATCGTCTGACGGATGAACAGATACAGCTTCTGAAGGAAGAACTGAGCTCCATGTCTGACAAACCGGAAGAACTGACCGCCATTGTAAAGAAGTCAGTGATGAGTGGATGGAAGACATTTTATCCATTGAAGAAAAGTCGTGGCAAGAAGACAGAATCGAAGAACAGCAAGAACCGGTTCAATAACTTTCAACAGAGAGAATATGATTTCAATGATTATGAGAAGCAGTTATTGGATAAAGGACAGGAGGGATAGCTTATGGATAAGACATGTGCAACATGTATTGAGAATGACGATGGGCTGTGTGACCGCAAAGGAGTCATGGTTCATGATGATGATGATGATACCTGTGATCAGCACAAGGAATCATGGAAGGATGCCATGTTAAGGCAGTTCTTTCGGAGAACAATGAGATAAGAGAACACTTCACTCGTAATGAAGGGGTCATAGAAATAAACAGAAAGGAGCCAGCCTCCGGCCGGGGCAAGGGTATACCGGGCTTCTTGAAGAAAAGGAAAACGAGAATGTGGGTTATTGAAGGTGGGAAACAAATGAGTAAAGGCACCTTTCGGTGCCTTTAGCAGGGGCAATGGGACTCGAACCCACGACCGTACCTTTATGAGAGGTGTGCTCTATCCACTGAGCTATGCCAAATTTATTATATAGCGAAATGTGAAATTATGCAATTATAATTCCTCTCCAGTGTCATTCATCGTAATTGTGCCTTTATAAGTACAGTTAAGTTTTTGGGAGATTTCCAACATTTCTTTTTCTTGAAAATTATCTCGAGAGAGCTTATTGGTCAGGTTTTGGCGACTGGTGCCAAGCAGAGCAGCCAATTCAGTCACAGTCATATTACGACGTTTCAGTAACACTTTTACTTTTTCTCCAAATGATAATGGCATATGATTCACCTCCTTGTTATGCATAGATTATAACACTATATAGTTTACAATGCAATTATAAAGTTTAAAAAGAAATATAATAATGTAAAATATACATTGACAAAAGAAACTAAAAAGTGTACAATGCAAACATAAAATCAATCGGAGGTAGTAAGAATGTATGAAGTAATCAACGAAAAACTGAAACTGGAATCTTGTAGTATAGGTGATTTAACGCTGAACATAGTGAATGGTATGTTGAAATCATGGAATGATGGAAGCAGCATATCAACGCTGACAATATTCTATATGCCGGCAAGGGACACAATCGTGCTGAATCGCGATCATGTGAATTATGATACATATCGTACATTCACTGAGGCATATTTGGGTTGTGATGAACATGTACGTCGGAAAATCAGAAAAAGGTATGAAAACAAAGAAGGTAGCGGCATAAGTGAAATAATTGAAATTTTGGATGGAGCTATCAAACATCGAAAGGATCTGAAAGATATTTTTATGCTGAAGCATCAGACAGTAGAGGAAGAGGATAATACCATCAGTTTTTCACTGATGAATGAGATTGTGAAAGATACAGAGAGTCATTATTTCGCAATGTACAAAGCTTTCCAGTACGGAGTAATACAGGGAAAACGCTTGGAGAGACGTAAAAAAAGACAATCCGCAACTGCCTGACCCGCATAGAGGATTGTCTTAAACACAAGGAGTACCTTGTGAAGATAAGTATAAGGTACTCCACATTTTAAATCAAGAGAAAAAAGGAGAAAACATAAATGAACGAATTAATTAAAATCAACTATGAAGCAGAAACACCAACAGTATCAGCAAGAGATTTACATGCCGGGCTTGAGATAAAAACCGCATTTAAAGATTGGTTTCCTCGCATGGCAGAATATGGTTTTGAAGCAGAAAAAGACTTTTGCTCAAAAATGAGCGAAAGTACAGGAGGTAGACCAGCCGTTGATTATGAGATTTCTGTAGACATGGCAAAGCAGATCTGTATGATCCAGCGTTCCGAAAAAGGAAAGCAGTATCGCCAGTATTTCTTGGATTTGGAAAAAGCATGGAATACTCCAGAGCAGGTTTTTGCAAGAGCACTGAGAATGGCTGATAAAGAAATTGAAAAGTTAAAAAACAATAATACAGTACTCATGGAAGATGTGAAGCGTATGCGTCCAAAAGAGATTTTCGCAGATGCTGTATCAACCAGTCATACTTCTATTTTGATTGGAGATTTAGCTAAGATGCTGAAACAGAACGGTGCAGATATTGGACAGAAACGATTATTTGAGTGGATGAGAGAAAAAGGCTATTTGATTAAACATAAAGGAGCTGACTGGAACAGTCCGACACAGAAAGCAATGGAGCTTGGGCTATTTGAAATTAAAGAGAGTACGGTAAATAATCCGGATGGATCTGTAAGAATCAATAAAACAACTAAGGTTACTGGAAAAGGACAGCAGTATTTTATCAATAAATTTCTTAGTTAGGAGTGAAGTAAATGGCATATAAAAATCACGAGGGTTATCCGGATCCGACTTCTGGACAGGCAATGAAGGGAGCTCACTGGGAAGAACTACAGCAGTTACGTGAGAAGGAACATGGTCTGAAACGCGGACAGAAGATCGCAATCATTGAAACGTGCAAAGAAGAGCATAAGCCGGCAAAAAAAGTGAAGAGAATCTATACGGTTATCGAATTGTACAAGTATTGTGTGTTACTGAAAGACGATAAGGGATATCGCACAGCACCGTCATACATACAGCTGCAAATGATGATGAGGGGTGTTGGGTAATGGGGATTAAAGTTACTAGGGATATGTTGGATCGGTACCGGAAGCTGAAACAGGAGATACCGGTGTTGGAGCTGGAACTACTGATGATGAAGAATACAGAGGCGGGACTTGGGAATGATACGATCTTCGATTACCAGACCGGTTATCCCAGACCACAGAGTGTTGTAGGTTTTGATCAGAAGAAGTATGACCGGCGGGAGAAGGTACTGGAGCGCAAGAAAGAAAAGGTCAAAGCCATGGACCAGTGGATTGATGACATCAGAGAGCTTTGTCAACCAGGCAACAGGACGTTGTTCTGTGGATGGTTCAAAAATGTGGTTCAACTGCAATCCTGATGGTCCTTATCACTGGTTTAAGCAAAACTGGATAGATAAAGCAGCGGAAAAGAACTTACTGTATCTGCATTTCACGATGGATGACAACTTGTCATTGTCTGAACGAATTAAAGCAAGATACAGGAGTATGTACACAGGTGTATTCTTCAAAAGATACATATTAGGGCTGTGGGCTGTTGCCGAGGGCATTATTTACGACATGTTCAATGAAGATATCCACGTTGTAGATTACGAAACTATCAAAAACAAATTGATAAACAATCCTGCCAGCAGATATGTTTCCTGCGACTACGGTACCCAGAATGCTACAGTGTTCCTGCTGTGGAACAAAGCAGTAGATGGCAACTGGTACTGTATCCGGGAATATTACTACTCTGGCAGGGACAAAGCAAAACAGAAAACAGATACGGAATATGCAGATGATTTAAAGGAGTGGCTGGGCGATACAAAGGTTAGAGCGATCATTGTTGACCCCTCAGCTGCTTCTTTTATTGCTGAGCTGAGAAAACGGAAATACAAAGTTCTGAAAGCAAAGAATGATGTTCTGGATGGTATCAGGCGGGTTGCCACGCTACTGAATCTGAAAAAGCTGTTTTTCTGTAATTGCTGCAAGAATACCATTGCAGAGTTCCAGTCTTACATCTGGGACGAAAAGGCAGCAGCTGCAGGTGAGGACAAGCCGGTGAAACAGCACGATCATGCAATGGATGCTGTCAGATACTTTGTGTATACAATTTTGAGTCAGCTAGCAAGACTGAAAACCATGAAAGGTTGATTATTATGTATGTATTTACTTTACCAGCTGAGAGCTGGGATGAATTGAATATTGATAAACAGGTAATCAGACACCTGATCCTGAAACACAGAAACTTTGTGGACAGGTTTCTGAATCTGGAAAATTATTACGAAGGGAAACACAAGATTCTGGGTGACAGCAGCCGAAAGAATAAGCTGGTATGTAATCATGCGAAAGATATTTCTGATACTGCCAGCGCTTACTTTATTGGTAATCCAGTGACTTATAAGTCTCAGGCAGACATTACAGATCTGCTGGACAAACTGGAATATGCCGGTGCGGATGAAGCTGACGGTGATAACGGTCTGGATCTGTCAATCCTTGGCAGGGCTTACGAGTATATCTATACCAAGAAAGATGAGACAGACTTAGTTATCAAGAATCTATCACCTGCAAATACATTTGTAGTCCATGATGACACTATCGAACAGAATGAACTTTTTGCAGTGTATTATTACGCAAAGAAAGATGATTCTGACAGGGTGGATACACAATACATTGCTACAGTGGTGACTGAGAATTATAAGTATATCCTGAACATTCAGGATACTGATAATGTGCAGCCGACATATGAGAACCCAGAGCCGCACTTTAAAGGCGAAGTTCCTATCATTGAGTACCTGAACAACAAAATGGGTATTGGTGACTTTGAATTACAGATTCCATTGATTGATGCATACAACGCTTTAATGAGTGATCGTGTCACTGACAAGGAGCAGTTTATTGACGCTATTCTTGCTATCTATGGCACACTGTTGTCTGATTCAGATGAGTATGACGAAGATGGAAACAAGATCAGTGATTCTGCGGAGAAAGCTCAGGAGGAACTGAAAAAGAAAAAGATTTTGGAACTGCCTGACGGAACAAAAGCAGAGTATCTTACCCGTACTTTTGATGAGAATGGAGTGGAGATCCTGAAAAAAGCCATTGAACAGGATATTCACAAGTTTTCACATATTCCCTGTATGTCAGATGAAGCCTTTGGCGGTAATGTCTCTGGTGTAGCTATGGAGTTCAAGTTACTGGGAATGGAGAATATTACTAAGATCAAAACCAGATATTATAAAAAAGGTCTGAGAAAGAGACTGAGAATCTTTGCCAATTTCTATGCAAACAAAGGAATCAACTTTGATGCGTCAGGTATTGTTCCTACATTTACCAGGGCTCTTCCAAAGAACTTGCTGGAGATCAGCCAGATTGTATCTAATTTGTGGGGGAAGGTTGGAAAGAAGACACTCCTTGCTCAGATTCCTTTTGTGGATGATCCAGATGAAGAACTGAAAACTGTGGAAAAAGAAACAGAGGAAGATATAAAAAGGCAGCAGGAGATGTTTGGCTTACAGAAGAACGATCCACCAGAAGAAGGCAGTCCAGATGATTCACAGCAGGAAGAGAAAAAGATAGATGAGTGATAGCGATTATTGGAGAAAAAGGGAAGCCTGGGACATGTATGAACGCATGGCTGATGCAGAGGATAGAGCTGATCTTGTTGCCAGGATATACAGAACTGCATCCACTCAGATCGTGTTTTCTGCTCAGGATATTTTTGAAAAATATGCTACAAAACATAAGCTGTCAAAAGCTGAAGCATGGAAATTACTGAACAGCATTAAGGATAAGGATTCTATCAACAAGCTGATTCAGGAACTGAAAAATAAGGATTCCGGAGAAAATAAGCAGGAACTGATAAAAGAACTGGAAGCACCGGCTTACAGGTTCAGGCTTGAAAGATTACAGGATCTCTTGCGGCAGGTTGATACAGTTATGCAAAATGTGTATCAGCAGGAACAACAGTTTGACACGAGCTTCTTTGAGGGGCTGGCTGAGAACACATATTACAAGACAATATACAACATACAGCGTAGGACAGGTCTTAGATTCAGCTTTTCCAAGATTGATCAAAAGCAGATAGATCATGCTCTTAAGATTAACTGGTCCGGAAAGCATTACTCGAGAAGAATCTGGAAAAATACAGATGAACTTGCCGAAACTGTCAAAGATGAATTGCTGGTAAGTCTCCTGACTGGAAGAACAGAAAGGGAGACAGCTGCGATCATCACTGAGAAGTTTGGCGGCGGTGCTTCCAGAGCAAGACGTTTGATCCGGACAGAGAGTTGCTTTTTATCCGGTGAGCTGAATGCTCAGGCTTATGAAGAATGTAATCTGACGAAATACATATTCCTGGCAACCCTGGACTTAAGAACATCCAAGATCTGCAGGGAATTGGATGGCAGAAAGTTCCTGCTGAAAAACAGACAGATCGGAAAGAATTATCCCCCTATGCATCCCTGGTGCAGAAGTACCACTGTTTCATACATATCTGAGGAGGAACTAAAGAACCTGGAAAGACGTGCATACAATCCTAAAACGGGCAGAACAGAACTTGTGCCGGCATCCATGACCTATGATCAGTGGTATGAAAAGTATGTAAAGAACGATCTAAAAGCACTGGTTCAGGAGAAAGCAATAAAAAATGCGGTCAGTGACAGGAAACAGTACAAACAATACCAGAAAGTTCTTGGCAAGGATGCACCGAAAAGCTTTGTAAAATACCAGGAATTAAAGTATAATGAACCTGAGAAGTGGGAATTGTTCAGAACTTATGCTCATTCGGTGAAGAACGGAATGATATCTCCACTATCCGGTTTTAAAAACTATCAGAAGATCTATGATGAAATCAATGAAAAAGTTATTGGAGTTAAAACTTCTGAGGGAAGTGAAGTGACCAGGCAGAGTAAACATTTCATGGAGAGAGCAATCGGAACCATGAAAGATCCCAAAACAGGACGATCACGGTCGGGAGTATCAGTGGAAGGAATAAAAGACGCGTTGGAGAATCCGATGACTGTTCGAGCAATAAGAACAGATTTGCAAGGGGAAAGAAGTCAGAAATATATAGGAGAAAAGGCAACGGTCTCAGTAGATCCAGATACAGGAACATTGATTCAGTGCAATCCGACAAATGAAAAATTATTAAGGAGTATTCAGAATGGAGAAATTTGAGTTAAGCGAAAAACAGATCGAATATTTAAAAAGAGAATACCCAAACAATGAATTGGTACAAAAAGTTTTGGAAACGCAGAAGGGTATGAATTTTGAAATTGATGTAGATACATATATTCAGTTTATGGAGTATATGGAAGACGAATCGGTATACTGGATGGACGCAAACCATGAGCCATCAGCGAAAACATATATGCTCGAATCAATAAGGGATGATATTTATTATCAGACCAACTGATACCACCAGTCAGAAATGGCCGGTGGTATTTTTATACCCATTTTTAAGAAAGAGAGGAATAACAATGAAATTTGAAGATGCGTTAAAAACAATGAAATCTGGAGAAAAAGTCAAATTACCATCATGGGGAGGATACTGGTGCTGGAATCCAGAGAAAGAAGCAATCATCATGCACACCAAAGATGGACAGGAATTGGATATTCGTGAGACACAGAACGTTGAATATACTTTGCAGAATATTCTTTCTGATGAATGGACTCTTGCGGATAAAACTAACTGCCCTCAGCTTGGAGGAGAAGCAACATTTTCATTTGGAGAAGCAATCAAGTATTTGAAAAGAGGTATGAAAGTAGCAAGAAAAGGGTGGAATGGAAAGAAACAGTACATTCAGCTTGCAACCGGCATTTCTTACAAGACAGCGAATGGCGAAGCTGTGAATTGCGAACATGATGCAATCGGAAATAAAGCAGTGGCTTTTGTGGGAACTTCAGGTGTACAGATGGGATGGCTTGCATCCCAGGCAGATATGCTTGCGGAAGATTGGAAATTTGCGGAGGAATAAGAGTATGAAGAAGAAAATTGCAGCAGTAATTGCACTGGTACTTCTGATCTGTATCACGGCTACCGGATGTACAGAAGCGAATCAGGTAAGCTACAACATCTCCAAAGAGGCAGATAACTTCAATGTAACCAGAAAGCTCACGGTTCTGAACGCAAGGACAGATACCATTCTTCTGGAGCTGACAGGAACATTTGCGTTGAAAAACAATGATGCAAATGAATTGGAAGTGATCATTGAGACTGCAGAGAACAAGTACCAGAAAGATTATGTTTACTTGAATGATTATACAATGTATGTAGTCGAAGACATTTCCGGAGCATCTGTGGATAAGTACCACTATGAAATCAATTTCCTTCCGGAATTTGGATTAAAAGCAACTCACAATGACTGATTTTGCGCCGGCGCAACAAGGAGGTGATAAGGGTGAAAATCAAATGTATTAAGCGGTACAGTGATGTTCTTTTAAAGAAGGTCATTGAAGTCGGAACGGTTCTTGATGTACCAAAAGACCGGGCTGATCATCTGGTACACGAAGGCGTTGCAGAACTGGTAGAGAAAGCAGCACAGGGGAAAGGTTAGGTGATCCAATTATCTCCCTTTGGGGCACAGGGTGACGTGCTCTATTTTTTATGCTCCGAAATGAGGGTAAACTAAACAATCTTAAAACGAATGATCTGGGACCGCAAGGTAATGGATTGGGCGAGAAAGGATAAGAAAATGAAAAATAAAGTTTTTACCGCACTTACAAAGTGCAGATACAGGATCCCAATGAACTTACAGTATTTTGCTGACGGAGACGGTGCTGGGGCTGACAATGGCGATGATGGCAATGGCGGTGGATCCGGTACAGGCGATGCAGGAGAAGGAAGTAGTGGAAATAAGCCACAGTCTTTTGATGACTTCCTGAAAGGTGAAGGGAATCAGGCAGAATTTGACCGCAGAGTTGACAAGGCTATTCAGACAGCCGTAAAGAAAGCCCAGGAAAAGTGGCAGGCATTGACAGATGACAAACTGTCAGAAGCTGAAAAGTTGGCAAAAATGACCAAAGACGAAAAAGCTCAGTATATGCAGCAGAAAAAGGAAAAAGAACTTGCAGACAGGGAAGCTGCGATCACAAAAGGCGAGCTGAAAGCGGAAGCAAAGAACACCCTGGCAGAAAAGAAACTGCCGGTATCACTGGCTGATCTGCTGGTATATACGGACGCTGATAGTTGCAATAAGTCCATTGCTACTATCGAGAAAGTATTCCAGGAAGCTGTTGAAGCTGCGGTACAGGAAAAATTGAAGGGTGGGGATCCTCAGAAGAAAGCACCTGAAAGTAACAAAGATCTGGAAGCACAGATCGAGAAAATCATGCGTGGATATTAAAGAAAGGATGAAAGAATATGGCTATTAATACATTAGCAACTGAAACCCTGTTCCAGCGTAAACTTGATTTACTGGCTGTACAGGAAGCTGTAACCGGCTGGATGGATGCCAATGCAGGACAGGTAATCTATCATGGTGGTAAAGAAGTAAAGATCCCAAAACTGACAGTACAGGGTCTTGCGAACTATGATCGTGACAACGGTTATGTAATGGGTGGAGCTACCATGGCTTACGAAACCTTTACCATGACACAGGACAGAGGTCGTAAGTTCCAGCTTGACGCAATGGATATTGATGAAACTGGTTTTGTTACTACAGCAGCTGCTGTTATGGGAGAATTCCAGAGAACTTATGTTATTCCGGAAATTGATGCGTATCGTATTTCCAAGATCGTTTCTGACGTAATCACAGCGAACAATGCGGGTATGATTGAATACGGATACACACCGGGAGCTACCGGCACATCTGCCCTCAGAAAGGCAAAAGAAGCCATTAAAGCAGTTCGTGATAATGGCTATAACGGTCCTCTTGTCGTCATGGCAACTTCTGACTTTATTACTGAGTTAGAACTGGAACTTGCTGGTAAGATCACTACTGTGACATTTGCACAGGGTGGCATTAATACACAGGTTCCTTCTGTTGATGGTGTACCGTTTATCCGTGTGTCTTCCAACAGAATGTATTCTGCTATTACCCTGTATGATGGCAAGACATCCGGTCAGGAGGTCGGCGGCTATGTAAAAGGTACATCTGCAAAGGATGTAAACTTTGTTGTCATGCCAAGAACCACACCGATTGCAATCACCAAGCAGGATAAAATGAAGATCTTTACTCCTGACCAGAATCAGGACGCTGATGCCTGGAAGATGAATTACAGAAGATATCATGATCTGTGGATACCGGATAACAAGATCAATGGTGTATATGTATCCATTAAGGACGCTAAGACTACGACACAGTCAGGTAGTGACTCATGATCCTGAAAAAGGATAATGTAGAAAGAATTATTCCTGCTACTTCTATTGGGATTATCGCCCAGCTCTGCAAAGAGGGCTGGGCTGTAGTCTCTGAAACTCCCTTAAAAGACAAGTCCAAAAGGAAAGCCAGAAAAGAGGTGGGGACCAATGGCAAAAGAACAGGAGATTGAAAAACTTGCAATCCTGACTGGTGAGAAAAACGAAGATCTTCTTAATCTCCTGCTGGACGATGCAGAGGAATTCGTAAAAGCCTATACAGGCAGGAAACAGATTACCTCAGGATTGGAAAAGGCTGTGCGTGATCTGGCGGTGATTGCCTTGAATCGCATGGGAACAGAGGGGGAAAACAGCAGATCAGAAGGTGGAGAATCGTATAGTTTCAATGACGCTCCCAAACAGATCTATGATACTCTCAACCGTTATCGCTTATGCAGGGTAGGAGGCAGGACTTATGAGAATGAAAAGAAGTAGACTTACTACTTTCTTCCTGAAGAACAGAGTTACCACAAAAGATAATGAAGGCTGTTCTGTTGAAACATGGCAGGATGGAGCTTCTTTCCTTGGAGAACAGTGGCCGGCATCCGGTAAAGTACAGGCTCAGCAGTATGGGGACAGACTGGGCTACATACTGAACATGAAGGTAAATGGTTATTATGAAGTGAAGTCTGACAGTCATGGGAACTATTATGATTTTGACGGTGGCCTGGTATTCAGGGAACAGGATGGTATCTGTGTGTTCACCAGTTCAACGTCCAAACCGGATTACAGGATCATATCTATTAAGCCATACCGATTCCTGACAATGGAGCTTGAAAAGATATGAGTGATGATCTTAACAGAAAGTTGTCAGAACTTGAAAAAGCAGCAGAACGATTACAGCCAGTAGTACACAAACAGGCTTTACGTGTCCAGGCACAGGCGAAACAGCTCTGCCCTGTAAGGCGGTATGGAACTGGTGGATCATTAAGACAGTCAATCCATGTTAGTACAGAGCGACAGGAAGACTTGATTCACAGTGAGATATACACCAATTCAGAATGTGCACCTTATGTTGAGTTTGGCACTGGTCCCACAGGACAAGCGCATCACAACGGTATATCCCCGGACGTTGACCCTGTATATTCCCAGTCGGGTTGGATGATACCAGCTGACGCAATGTCACCAGATGATGCCGAACAGTATGGCTTTGGTATTGCAAAGGGCAAAGACGGAGAAATCATTGGATACTACACCAAAGGACAGGTTGCACAGCCCTTTATGTATCCGGCTTTTGCTGGTTTGCAGGATAGCATAGAAGAAGAAATCCAGAAAGCATTACAGCAGGAATTGAAGAAGGTGACAATATGAAAAACGTAAAAGATCAGGTGTATAAGGCGCTGCTGATGGTGTCGAAGAATGTATCTGACACATATCCAAAAGACTGGGTGGAATTTCCAACTATCCAGTATGTAGAGGAAAATAACAGTGTATATGAGCGTACGGACAACGCTGAACAGATGGCGAAGGTGTCCTATAAAATTGATATCTGGCACAACCAGAATACATCAGAAAGCGCTCTTGCAGTAGACAAAGCAGTAGCTGCTCTTGGCTTGGTTAGAACTTACTGCGGTGACGTACCGGACCCAAGCGGTTTGAAACATGACCCTGCCGGAATGACTACAGAGGTCAAGTTGTATGCAGGTGATACCCTGGTATCCACCCAGACCGTAGACCGTACAGAACAGACCTGGACATACCGGGCTGATAATGTGGGATCATTAATCCTGAGGATTGATGTCAATAATGGATACGCCACAGCTTCAAAGAGCTGGACTTTCACCGTTACCGAAAGTTCTGTAGATGTGTCAGCAGAAACAGAGAACTTATCATTGTTCCTGTCCAGTTACGGACGTTCCAACAACGAAGAGAACCCCGGAACATGGTCTTATGGTAACATCGCTGCCACATTCGCGAATTTTAATTTTGCTTCTGATGGATGGCAGAAAGACAAAGACAATATTTCCGTCCTGAGGGTAGCCGGTGACGCAAGGCTTACGATTCCACTTAAGATTTTCGAGAAGGATTTTCGTACTACAGGTAAGACTATTGAGTTTGAGTTCTCTACCAGTGAGGTTATGGACTATGACGCAGTGATCCTGTCCTGTATGTCTGGAAACAGAGGTGTCCAGCTGACAGCCCAGAAAGCAACACTCAAGTCTGAACAGTCAGAAATTTTCACTCAGTACAAAGAAGATGAACATGTTCGTATTGCTTTTGTTGTGGAAAAACGTTCCGAAAACCGTCTGATCTATGTGTATATCAACGGTAACATGTCCGGTTCCATCCAATACCCTACAGATGATGACTTTTCACAGCAGAGCCCGGTAGACATTTCCATCGGCTCTAACGACTGCGTTATCAATCTGTACTGCATCCGGGTGTATGATAATGACCTTACCAGGCACCAGATGCTGGATAACTGGATCGCTGACAGCCAGAACGTGGATGACCTGCTGTACAGATACCAGCACAACAACGTATTTAACGAGTACGGTTCCATCGTGATCCAGAAACTTCCTGGTGATCTTCCATATTTGGTTATCACATCCGCGGAGCTGCCGACCTATAAAGGTGACAAGAAAAAAGTATCTGGCTATTACGTAGATCCACAATATCCGGAGTTTTCATTTTCTTTTGAAAATGCAGAGATTGATGTACAGGGTACTTCGTCCGCTGGATACGAGCGTAAGAACTTCAAGATCAAGTTCAAGGGTGGCTTTGTGATCAACGGTGAACAGACTGCCAAATATGCCCTGAGAGGTGACACCAGGTCCATTCCAACAGCAACCTTTACACTTAAAGCGGACGTAGCAAGTTCGGAAGGTGCAAACAACGTTGAACTGGTAAGACTGTACAATGATATCTGCCCATACAAAACACCGCCACAGGCAGAAGATCCCAGGATCCGGCAGGGCATTGACGGATTCCCTATTGTTATGTTCCAGGATGACGGTCAGAACGTTACTTTTATCGGCAAATACAATTTCAACAATGATAAGGGTACAGAAAATGTGTATGGCTTCGCCGATGGTGATGAGTCCTGGGAGATCCTGAACAACACATCCTCAAGGGTAAACTGGAAAAGTGCAGATTTTGCGGGCGAAGAGTGGCTGAACGATTTCGAGGGACGTTACCCGGATGGGAATACAGACCCTGCAAACCTTTCCACACTGGCAAGCTGGATCGTATCCACTGACCAGAGCACAGCCACAAACGAAGCACTAAGCGTATCAGTAACTTATGATGGTATGACTTACGACAAAGACACCGCTGCTTACAGGCTGGCAAAATTTAAAAACGAAGCAGCAGACCACTTTGAAATGAATGATCTGCTTTTTTATTACCTGTTTACAGAACTGTTCCTGATGGTTGACTCCCGGGCAAAGAACGCATTTCCGACATTTTTCAATGGTCACAAATGGATCTGGTTTCCATATGATATGGATACAGCTATTGGCATCAACAACGAGGGTGCACTTGTTTTTGACTATTCTTTAGAAGACATTGATAAAGTGGAGGGTGCCAACGTATTTAACGGTCAGGAATCTGTACTGTGGGTTAATGTGAGAGCAGCATTTCATGATGAGATTGCAGCACTGTATCAGACACTGCGGTCTGGTGGAAAACTGTCATATGCAGCAGTGGAGCAGCGGTTTGAAGACCACCAGGCGAAATGGCCAGAAGCAGTGTTCAATGAAGACGCATGGTACAAATACCTTGCCCCGCTGGTAGAAAAAGGCAATGCTGCATACCTGTCCATGCTGCAGGGAAGTAAGGCAGAACAGCGTAAATGGTGGCTGTACAACCGATTCCGTTACATCGACAGTAAATACAATGCTGGTGACGCCCTGGCAGACTTTGTTATGCTGCGAGCTTATGCCAAAGGTGACATCACAGTAACCCCTTATGCAGATATCTACGCTTCCATCAAGTATGCTTCGTACCTGGTACAGAAACGAGCACTGCGAGGTGCTTCTTACACGCTGGAATGCCCTCTGGATGCCTTTAACGACACTGAGATATATATTTATTCATCTTCGCAGTTAAAGAGCGTTGGCGATCTTTCTGCATTGATGGTAGGCTATGCGGATTTTTCACAGGCAACCAGACTGCAGTCCCTGAAACTGGGGGACAGTGCAACCACCTACAGCAACACAAACCTGACAAGTCTGACGCTTGGAAATAATATCCTGCTGAAAACACTGGATGTACGGAATTGCCCGAACCTTACCCAGACTGTAGACCTGTCCGGCTGTTCTAATTTGGAACATGTGTATTTTGATGGCACCGGCATTCCAGGCGTGAACCTGCCGGCTGGTGGTATCATGAAAACCTTACATCTTCCGGAAACAGTAACGAACCTTACGATCATCAACCAGAAAGGAATCACAGACTTTGTAATGCCGACCTATGCCAACATCACCACATTGAGACTGGAGAACGTTGGCGATCTGGTAGACAGTCAGGCAATCCTTGAAGCAATCCAGACCAACAGCCGAGTGCGTCTCATCGGTATCAACTGGCAGTGTGACAGCATTGAGGACGCCCTGGCATTATGTACCATCCTTGATGGTATGCGTGGATTGGATGAGAACGGAAACAATATGGATACTGCACAGGTCAGCGGAACAATCCACGTTCCAACACTGACAGGCGCACAGATGGCTGATATCCAGAGCCGGTATCCGAGCATCACAGTAACTTACGATCACATCACCAGCTACTGTTATTTCTACAATTACGATGGTTCCACACTTCTTTATACTGCAACCTGCACAGACGCTTCTGACGCTGTATATGGTGGCTCTACGCCTACCAGAACATCCACAGCACAGTACTCCTACACCTTTGCAGGATGGGGACTCATGCCAAATGGCAGCGTGAATCCGGACGCACTGAAAAACGTATCAGCCGACAGGAAAGTATATGCGATCATGACCGCTACTATACGTAAGTATACCGTATACTTCTACAATGGTTCTACAGTGCTCCAGACAGTATCCAATGTACCTTATGGTGGTTCCGCAACGTACACCGGTACCACACCGGTATCACCAGATGGCAGCGCGGATGATTATCCGTTTGAAGGCTGGAATCCAGAACCCAAAAACATCACCGGAACCACCTATTGTTATGCGAAGTTCGGTAGCCCTCTGGAAGTCAAAGAAATCGAAGACTCCTGGGATGAGATCATCGCAGCCTGCAACGATGGCACCTATGCAACCAAGTACAAGATCGGTAACTACAAACCTCTCGATCTTGGTTCTGAGGGTATCGTTAACATGCAGATCGCAGGAAAAGATGTGGATGAACTGGCAGATGGCAGTGGTATGGCTAAGTTGACATGGATCAGCAAAGAACTGCTGAATACACCGCATAGGTTTAATCCTTATGTAAAATACACATATGTAAAAGAAGGAGACGAATCTTGGAAATTATCAGAAAGCGGAGGAACTTATCTGGCTTATATAACAAATAATGAGTATTGTTTATCCACCGCAAAAATGACAATAACTATACAGACTGTAATAGCACAACAGTTTACAATAAATTTATTTAACTCACAAACTAATAATGAAATAAATCTAACAATATCTGAACATGAGTACACTTTTGATGAAGACAATGACGAGTATATTATAGACTGCAAAGCGAATGAGTCATTTACTGTCACAGCTGAATTTACTTGTAATTTGGAGGACACATACAGTTATGCAAAATTAAACATCAGATGCACACAAAATATAGAATACATTACAAAAACAATAACAATAGAAAAATGTTTAGTGAGAAAACAAATATTTACAGAAGGTACAGGAATGACAGGAGGCTGGGAAAAAACTGAATTACGTTCATACATTAACACAAATATATGGAATCTTATTCCTGCAAATGTTCAAAGCAAAATTGCAGAAATCAAAAATGAACAACAAGCACTTGATAATCGTGCGAAAGCTTTCACACAGATTACTATCGATAAACTTTTTATACCTCGGTCCTTTGATGAACTGTCAAATAAGTACAAAATTTTGTTTGGAACAAAAGCGAACAAAGAGTCGAAAAAGAAAGCAAAAATTGATGGTACTGTCGAAGCGTGGTGGTTACGTGATTGCTCGGACAATTCCAATGCGAGAATAATCACAATAGCTGGAGGTACTTATGAAAAAAATGCATCTTATAATAATTGCATCGCTCTCGGCTTCTGTTTCTAACCTAATCAAAGAAAGGAAAAACACATGAAAGAAAATCAGATCAAAGCAATTTTCACAACAATTTTTGCATTTATCTCATCTATCTTGGGAGTGCTGGCAGTACCGGTGCTCCTTATGGTAGCCTGCAATATCCTTGACTATGCCACAGGACTGATGGCTTCTACATACCGGTCACAGGATATCAATTCATACAAATCCATTCGTGGGATCATGAAAAAGGTGTGTATGTGGCTTCTGGTAGTGGTGGGAGCTGTAATTGACCAACTGTTATTGTACGCGTCCACCACCGTAGGCGTCACACTTCCATTCACCTTCCTTGTGGCGTGTATCGTGTCTATCTGGATCATCTGCAACGAGATCATCAGTATATTGGAGAACATCAAAGACATGGGAGTCAACATCCCTGCTTTCCTCCAGCCACTGGTAGAACACGTAAAGTCACAGGTAGAAGACAAAGCAAATATTGATAATAAAAAGGACGAAGAGGGCGAATAACAGCCCTCTTTTCTATGGAGGTATAACCATGGCAGAATATAAAGGAATAGACGTATCCAGCTGGCAAGGGAAGCCTGACTGGACAAAAGTAAAGAAAAGCGGAGTAGAATTTGCAATTTTGCGAATCCATCAGAAAAATGGGTCAGATACCAGTTTTGAACATAACTATAAAGGCTGTAAGGCAAATGCAATCCCTGTAGGTGGATATAAATACAGCTACGCCCTGACACAGGCACAGGCACTGGAAGAAGCGGAGGACACACTGAGTGTTCTGGCAGGAAGAGGACTGGATTTTCCGGTATTCTATGATCTTGAGTGGAACT
>OLRJ01000704.1_pt1 | contig 32881 bp, 28 predicted proteins | sample 1672741 | NCBI WGS metagenome assembly OLRJ01 (sample SAMEA3136719, study PRJEB25190) | human gut metagenome | biome: human gut; feature: human-associated habitat; material: faeces | place: Austria | collected 2013 | reverse complement strand
TGCTGTTGTTTCCAAAGATATCATTTCTGTATTTTTTATTCCAATCGCCTCTGCAATCTTATACATTTTTTCATGTGCAACATCTGCTGAGAACATGATTACCTCCGGTAATGTAATTGCACATGCAACACCATGAGGCATATGGAACCGGATTCCCATTTCATGAGCTGCGGCATGACCAAAATGAACGCTTGCATCATTAAATGCTATTCCTGCAAAATTACTTCCCAGACTAAGCTTTGTTCTGGCCTCCAGATTTTGTCCATCTATATATGCATCTTCTATATTTTCAATAATCAATCTCATTGCATGCAAAGCAAGTATATCAGATTTTGGATTTCCGCAATTTGTCGTAAATGATTCAATTGCATGAGATAATGCATCCATACCACTGGCTGCTGTTATATGCGGTGGAGCTGAAATTGTAAGCACAGGGTCAACGATTGCCATATCTGCAGAACGTAATACTGTTTCTTTTGCATCCGTATCTTCATCATGAATAACACTGATCGCCGTTACTTCACTTCCCGTTCCTGATGCCGTTGGTATAAGAATCAGTTTCGTCTTTTTTATATAGTCTGTGCTAAATTGCGCATAATATTTACTTACAGGCAAAGGATTATCGGCTAACACAGCTACCGCTTTTGCAGTATCAAGACTGCTGCCGCCACCTATACCAACAACAATGTCAATTTTTTTATCCTGTGCCATCAGTCCTGCTTCATGAATAATTTCTTTTGGCGCATCAGGCATTACTTTATCAAAAATATACACATCAATTCCAGCATCTTCTATTGTTCGGATGATTTTTTCTGCAATTCCAGATAATTCTACTCCCCTATCATAAATACACAATACCTTTGTTCCATGAAATTCTTTCACTTTACTTCCTATTTCCAATACTGCATCTGGTCCGAAAATAACTGGACACACTTGCTGATATTTACTGATCATTTTTGTCATGCTCCTTTCCATGCTACAATATCATTTTCACTTATAATTCTATTTTTCAATGTACAGTAACTTTTAATCCGTAGCTTTCCAATATTTCCCTGCACTTTTCTATTCTTTTTTCGGGAACTGGCGGAACTGAAAAAATATCATTTCTTCCAATTCTTGAATATTTTGCCTTTCCAAGATCGTGAAAAGGAAGTAACTGAATTATCGTAATGGCTTGCTTTATATTTTTACAGAACAAACCGGTAGCATGCATATTTTTCTCCGAATCATTATGATCTGTAATAAGAGGAATACGAATCTGCATTTTCCCGCCTTTTTGAGCAATCAATCTGGCATTTTCAAGAATTTGTTCATTGAAAACCCCCGTCAATCTTTTATGTTCTTCGCTGTTCATATGCTTCAAATCATATAAAAATAAATCTGTATATGGTATAACCATTTTAATATTTTCAGGATTTGTAAATCCACTTGTATCTACCGCAGTATGTATACCGATACCCTTCAATTCTTTTAACAGCTCCAATGTAAATTCCGCCTGACTCAGAGCTTCGCCGCCAGATATCGTTACGCCTCCTCCTGAATTTTTATAAAATGGCATATCTCCCTTCACTTTTTCCACAATCTCTTCTGCTGTATACTTCTTCCCGGATATAAATAATGCATTAGGATAACATTTTTGTTTACATAAACCACAATTTTTACATTTTTCACGATCAATCAATATTTTGTGGATACTTTTTCCATCCGCTGTTTCCTCTGGAATTGGATTTAAAGATATTGCATGATTTGCACATAGCTTTAGGCAATTCCCACATCCTGCGCATCTCATCCCAATCCAACTCAATTGCGGATAAAACTCCTGTGATTCCGGGCTATGGCACCATAAGCACCGCAAAGGACATCCTTTCAAAAACACTGTTGTCCGAATACCCGGACCATCCTGAACAGAAAAAGATTGAATATCATACACAAGGCCTGTCTTTTTTTTCATCATTCTTACCTCCTGCATGCTTTAGTTGCTTTTAATTTTTTTAATCGAAACTCATAGAAATACTCTTTCAAATATGATTTTTATTTACCGCTTTTACTGTTTTTACAACCCAAGTTCTGTTCTTCGAATCAGATCATCCTGCATTCCCTTGAATACTTCTACAAAATATGCTGAAAATCCTGCAATACGAACCACAAGATCCTTATAATTTTCCGGATGTTTCTGTGCATCTTTCAAAGTATCAGCAGATACAATATTTAACTGCATTTCCATGCCACCCATATCACAAAAATATGTATGCATTAACTGCTGCAATTTATCAAATCCATCTTCATTGGAAAGTACTGTTGGATGAAATTTCATATTTAGCAAAATACCATTGGAAAAATCCGTATGATCAAAAGATGTCACTGATCTCAGAATCGCTGTTGGACCGCTTCTATCCATACCCTGCATAGCAGAAATACCATCCGCAAGCGGTTCTCCCGAAACTCTTCCATCCGGTGATGCACCGGTTAATGCTCCATATACAACATTCATTGTAACAGGGAATAATCCGGCTGCATAATTGCCACGCGGACCAGACATGCCTGTTACGAGATCACTATATGTTTTTGCAACCCATACTGCAGTTTTATCTGCTTCTTTTATTCCATTTCCATATCGCGGCATATCATGAAGTATCATCTGATGCAGCGTTTCATATCCCTGCCAGTTATTTACCAATGCATTATACAATGTTTTTGTTGAACATACTTTATCATTAAAGCAAAGTTTTTCGATAATATTCAAACAATCTGTTACGTTTCCAATTCCAATTCCGATATGACCTGTAGAATTATATTTTGCTCCTCCCTTCATTACATCAGTACCTTTTTCCATACATCCTTCCATCATCGCAGAAACCAATGGCTGTGGAAGTACGTTGCATGCAATTGATTCAAACATATTAATAGCATTCACATGCCATCGAACCCAAAATTCTAATTGTTTTAAATATGCGCATTTAACATCTTCTATGGAATTCATTTCATATAAATATCCCGTCTGTGGTCCAAATTGTGTATTATTTACAATTCCATCCATACCAGCTTTATAATTTTTTCCATTATTAATAGCTAACAATAACACATTGACCATATTTAAATATGAACTGATTCCGATTCCACCGCATGCTGGCCATTCTTCCCCTCCGATAGAAGGTTCCACGCAGCCGACCGGCGTATATTTCCATGTATCTTCTGGCCTGATCCCTCTTTTTTCCAATGCCGGCCTGATTGTTTCATCAGAAAAAAATGCTGGTACCCCACCGGCTATTTTATTTACAGATAATGCACACTGCCACAATTTTTTCGGCGTATTTTTATGAATGCGAAGTGCCTGTGACGGATTGTGTAATTGCAGTCTTCCGACAGCCTCTAATCCCATATAAGTAATAATATTCGATGCATCATGACCATTTTCATCTACACCACCAAGTGTAAATAACTGTCCCCCGGAATATCCTGGCGCAGAACGTGCCGTACGCGCAGACCATATTTTATTCATTTCAGCTACTTTCAGATAATACAGATCGATCATTTCCTGCATTTCATCTTCTGTAATGCTGCCAGCTTTCAGATCGTTCTCAGCATATTCTCCCAAATACTGATCAAACCGTCCAAGACTGGTTCCGTGCATATTTGCATCCATCAATACACACATCTGATAAAACCACAATGCCTGAATCGCATCTCTGAAATTTCTTGCCGGTTTTTCCATAATCCATCCCATTGTATCTGCAATCTGTTCCCACTCTTTTTTACGTTTCGGATCTTTTTCTTTTTCCGCCAGTTCCAAACATGCTTTTTCGTATCTCTTGGCAAATAGAATAATTCCTTCACTTACAATAGCGACACTTCGATAAAAACTGTACTGTTCAGCACTGGATCCCATAAATCCATTTTCTTCTAAAGCGATCATTTTATCTTCCGCTTCTTTTTTTATAGTGCCAAATCCTATTCGTATTGCCTTCTGATAATTAGGCACAAAATGGCCTACTGGCTGTGGGCAGATATTTTTTGGAGTAAAAAATAACGGTCCTCCTGCAACAATCTCTGAAAAATGTTCCGGAATATATGGATTCAATTTTGCATTCATCGATTCGTTATTCCAGAAGTCAATTGTAGAAAGCACATACTCTTTATCTTCTTCTTTTATCTTATAAGGGTCTACCTCTCTTGTCTCCACAGCATTATTTTTCAGTTCTGCCGGAAGCCAGTCTACCGAATTTTCCGGATATAATGCCGTTGCCCGATAAGAACCCACATAATTTCCCACTATTAAATCATCTTTGCGAATAAAAACAGGCATTTTTTCACACATATTTTTAAAATTATAAGCTCTTTTTAAAATACCTGTCAGATTTTGATTGGCCATATAAAATTCTGTAACAATTTTGTATCGTGTAATATCAATATAAGGAATTGTATTTCGATATTTTTCACGTTCCTGTTTTACTCTATTTGTAATAGGACGAAATTTATACATATTCTCCTCCTTTTATTTAAGGGGCGTTTTGCTATCGCATCCCGCCCCTTCATTAGATTGTTTTTCCAAACTGTTTCTTTTATTTTTTGCCAATATTTTTTACTAAAATATTCTTTTCAGCTACCTATCCAGCCAAATTACATAACGGAAATACCACAAAAGATATCAGCGCCCATACAATAACGATCATCATTATATTTGACTTAAATGAATTTTTGACGGTAATGTACTGCTCGCCAAAATAAAATGGGGCAGTAATCGCAGCAGATGGAACCAGAGAAGCAAAACACGCAAGTACACATAATAAAATAATAATTGCACTTACATTTTGTCCTGCTGCGGATGCAATTGGAACAACGAGGCTAAAGAATAACAGCATACATACAGTATTCGAAATAAAGTTTGTTAAAATAATACATCCTAAGAATGCAATAATAATCACTGCAAAAATCGGTATACTAGATGTAATCGGAGACAAAATATTTGCAAGACAAGCAGAAATGCCTGTGTCCGGACTGCTGATCGCACTTCCTAATACGGATACAGCGCCAATAAATAACAACACTGTAACTGTAGAAGTACTCGTCATCTCACGAAATGTAGTAATTGGTTTTCCATTAATATGAATAATACAAAGTAATGCCATTGCAATAATTAATGGGAATGTAGTTCCCCACGTACTATAAACTGCTGCAATTTTTGCAGGCAGCATTGACGGGAAAATCGTTGGAAGAACCCAGTATAATACTACCAGTACTAAAAGAACAATCGTAATAATCCCCTGCTTCGTTAATGGTTTTATTTCTTTTTTAATCGCATCCAAATCATAATTTTTAAATTTAGAAGCTTCCGGTCTCCAAATGAGACAAATAAAAACGATTGCAATTACAGTCATAATCAACGCTGCTGGAATGCCTATAGACATCCATTTTGCAAATGTAATCTCATAACCTCCTGCAGTAGCTGCATTCATCATAATAATAGGGAGCGCATGTCCAAGAGGCGAACCTCCATTCCATGCATTTGTGATCCAGAACAGCCCAAGAAATAATGCTGTGCAGAACGGATCCCCCTTTTTATATCCAATCTGTTCACAGGCAACTTTGATTACTGCAATAAATACCAATGTTACTGCACCAACATCCATAAATACACTGACAACAGCACAGACCACAAAAATCATTATCATAAATACATATGGGCGATTTCGAACAATTTCTCTTGTCATTGCCCATTTTACTGCCGTATCAATAACCCCGGTATCAACAAGCACCTTACTGAATGCCATCATTCCGATAACAGTAATAATCAGCGGACTGCCAAATGTCCCTGCATATACTGCTGCCGGAGCCATAATTCCTGTCATAAATATCAGAGCAAGCGCTAACCAGCTTGTCCAATCCGTCCCCACGGTCAGCCATAAATATAAAACCGGAACAAATACAGCAATTACTTTTACCCCCACCTCACTCAATCCATTTACAGCAGGAACAGCATTCAGCAAAACAACCCCTATAATAATTGCAATAATAATGTGTAAATATGTCTTTTTCTGTGTTTGCATTTTTACTTTACCTTTCTATTGTATTCCCCTTCCCCAGCGCGCTTCCATTGAGGTTACCTCAAAGATACCATTTGTCTTTTTTATTGTCCAACAAGTATTTTCTATCCCCTCATAAGCAAAAACTTATTTTTACTGCGATGCTTTTTTTCTTATAATTCTTTTAGTATAATATGTCATATAAACATGTTAACGATCTTTATTATCAAAAAGGAAGGGCCTCTCTTATGAATATTTTACGCATGAGATATTTTATAGATGTTGCAAAATTTGAAAATATCACAAAAGCAGCACAGATAAACTATATTTCGCAAACAGCCATGAGTCAACAAATTGCAAATATTGAGCATGAATTAGAGATTAAGCTCTTTACACGCAATAAGGGACATCTTCATTTAACAGACGCCGGATATTCTTTCTACAAAGACTGCATGCATATTTTAAAAGACTATGATTCTGCTGTTCGTCATGCCCAAAATATCTGGAATCATCAATTTGGACAGGGCGAACTTTACCTGGGCATTCTCGGTTCCAGTACATTTTCTTATTTGGATGATATTCTCGTCAGTTTTAATGATAAATATCCCAATATCAATGTAAAACTTGTACAGGTGTCTTTTGCCAGCATGAGAAACGACCTGGAACAGGGAAATTTAGATCTTGCCATCTGTCCTTCTTTTAATTTTTCCGGTCTGGCCAATATAAACTGTATGGATCTCTATGATGACAAAATGGGGTTTTTGGTTCCAATTACCCATCCACTTGCCAGAAAAGATTCTGTTTACATTTCAGATATCATTCATGAAAAAATCATAATGACTGATGCGGCATGGGCCGGGATGGCATATGAAAAAATGTTGGATTCCAGACGGCAGGTCGGATACGAACCTATCATTTCTGAAACGGCAGCTTCTGCAATCATTCACCGTACACTTGTTGCATTTGGACGAGGTTGTGCATTTCTTCCGGAACACATGGGCATCTATGACAACCGTAAATGCAAAATGCTGCATATTATAGATGACCCAGATGTTCAGACCACCAGTCTTGCATGGCAGAAAAATACAAACAGCCCCCCATTACTATATCTTGTCACTCTGATTCAAAATTTTTTCAGAGATGAATTTAAAGATTGGTTAGAGGAGTATCTGGAATTTCAAAAAGAAAATGAAATAATCTAATCCCTTGCTAAGTTAACAACCGCCAGTTTATTCTGACTGGCGGTTTCATATTATATTCTCTAAAAGTCATAAGTATTTTTGAATGTGCTGGAAGTAAAAACATATTGGACGTTTTCGAAAAGATGAATTATATTATGCATACAAATTAACTACATTTAGCATTACTGAAAGGAGACTTTAATTGATGTATAATTTCCGCCCTATATCTGACAGAATTTGCAGAATGAGAAAACGTTACAGAGATACTATGTTTACATTAGATTCTGAAAGAACTATGCTTGTAACTGATTTTCATAAACAACATAAAACTTTACCTGCTCCGCTATTTCGGGCACAACTCCAATACGAAATCTGCTCTAAAATGACTATTCGTGTAGAAGAAGATGAACTAATCGTCGGCAATCTGGCTACTAATTATAAAGGTACCACTCTGTGGCCGGAAATATCAGGAATCGCGTGGTTATATTCAGAATTAGATGATGGTTCATTTTATACCAGAAAACAGCAGGATGAACCTATGATTCTTCCAGATGAACACAAAGAAAAAATTTTATCTGTACGGGATTACTGGACAGAAAACACCCTATGGACAGGTATGGCTGACTGTTATCCGGACGGTACTGATGATATCATCAATGCAAATGTTTTAAATATAGGTCAGGGAGGACGTGGACGTGTAGTTGCCACAGGACATCTTATCCCTAACTATGGACGTGTGGTTTCTAAAGGATTTGGGGCAGTTCGCAAGGAAGCTTTAAATGCTTTAAAAAAATGGAATGGATTTTCCAATGATGAAACTGATCCTGAAAAATATTATTTTTATAAATCTATTGTAACTGTATGCGACGCCTATATATTGCTGGCTCATCGTTATGCAGAAAAATGTCGTGAGACAGCAGCATCCACCTCCTGTACTGCCAGGAAAACTGAATTGTTAGACATGGCTGAATCCCTGGATTATATTGCCCAAAACCCCGCCAGAACATTTCGTGAAGCAGTTCAGGCGACCTATTTGTATCAATTATTTTTATTTATTGACGGAAACTATCAGAACTGCTCCTTTGGCCGTTTTGACCAGTATACCTACCCCTGCTTAAAAAAAGAACTGGATGAAGGAACTATTACATTAGAAGAAGCACAGGAAATTGTAGACTGTTTCTGGCTAAAAGTAGGTTGTCTGTTTAATGCACGACTTCGCTTTACCGCTCAGGTAACTGGTGCATATTCTACCTTTATGCATCTTACTCTTGGCGGATGCGATAAAAATGGCAACGATGCAACTAACCCCGTTACCTATATGGGACTTGAAGCAGCTGCGCGTCTTCAGTTACATGAACCGCCGGTGTCTTTACGCGTCAGCCGCCGTATGCCTGACAAGCTATTTGAATGTGCGATTGAATCTTCAAAACGTGCCGGTGGAATCCCTTGTTTTCAAAATGAGGATCTTATTATTGAAACCTTGTTGCAGGGAAAATACTATTTACCAGAAGACGCCAGAAATTTTGCAATAAACGGATGTCAAGAAATTGCCGGATCCGGAAATGATTACTCAGCTTCTCAGTGCGTAAATTCCTGTGCAGATATCAACCTTGCTAATGTACTGCTTCTCAGCATTAATAACGGCATCAATCCCGTAAACAAACAAAAATGTGTTCCTGGCTATGGATTTCTGTATGAAATGAATACGTTTGAAGATGTAAAAAAAGCATTCGCCGCAAATATTGATTATTTTGCAAACTGGCTATGTATTTTAAATAATGCCCTGGAATACTACCATTGGAAAATCTATCCTGTTCCAGCGCTATCAGCCATGTTAGACGGATGTGTAGAATCAGGTACCGATTGCGTACGCGGTGGAGCTAAATATAATTCATATGGTACTTCTGTAGGCGGAACAGGCGTTATGATTGACAGCCTTGTAGCTATAAAATATATGGTTTATGACCAAAAACTGTGTAGTGCAAAAAAACTATATGATGCTCTAATGGCAGATTGGGTCGGTTATGAAGACCTGCGTCAGCAAATTATAAATATGCCTCATCGTTATGGAAATGCAGATCCTTATGCAGATGAAATCGCCAAATGGTCTATGGAGATGATTGCTAAAATAATAAACAGTAAAAAAATGGCTCGCGGACGATTAAGAATGTGGGTAGGAAGTGCTTCAGCCCATGTTGTAGCTGGAAAACGCGCATGGGCAACCCCAGATGGCAGAAAATATGGCGATCCTTTATCTGATTCCTCTTCACCATGCCAGGGCGCTGATAAAAATGGTCCTCTTGCCGTACTCCGTTCTGCAACAAGTTACGACCATCACAATTTTCCTACCGGATTTGCATTAAATATACGTTTTTCACCAAAAACACTACAGGGTGAAGAAAGCATTAATAAAATGAAATCCATGCTTTTCTCTTATTATGATATGGGAGGCATGGAACTGCAATATAACATCATCAGTTCTGATGAATTACGCGCAGCACAAAAAGATCCGGAAAAATACAGAGATCTGGTTGTCCGCGTTGCCGGTTTTTCCGCTTACTTTGTTGAATTGGCAACCGGTCTGCAAAATGATATTATCGCAAGAACAGAAAACTCTCTTTAATAATTTAATTCCCTACCTCTACAAAATGGCACTGCATTTCATGCAGTGCCATTTATTATCATTTATATTATGCACATTTTTCATTAATAAACCATAAAAACTGCTCCATTGTATCCAGTCTGTTCTTGTTGCTATATTATTGAATATATGCTTTTAGCTTTTCAGACAGATTTTCTCAGTCTTTTCTCGCGCACTCGCTGGCTTCGCCTTTTAAGATCTCCAGTCCGTGTTTCAGAGACGGAAGTATATACTCCAGTGCTTCCCTGACTGCTTTTGGACTTCCCGGAAGGTTTACGATCAGCGTCTCCCCACGGATACCTGCAATCGCTCTGGAAAGCATAGCCCTCGGTGTGATAGACAGGGAATAAAACAGAATCGCATCTGTAATTCCACGGGCTTCTTTTTCAATGACCATTTTTGTAGCTTCCGGTGTCACATCTCTTTTAGAAAATCCGGTTCCGCCGGTAGTCATGACAAGGTCTGCGCCGTCTTCACTCATTTTGATCATCTCTGCTGCCAGCATATCCTTTTCGTCCGGAAGCACGACTTTCCGAAGAATCTCATATCCTGCCTCTTTCAGCATGTCTTCCATTACCTGTCCGCTGACATCTTCTCTCTCTCCGGCGTATCCTTTATCGCTGGATGTAATAATTGCTGCTTTCATTATTCTTCTCCTTATTTGTTCTGTATAGCTTAGTGCATTATATTACGCATATCTCCGAAATCGATTTCTATATACATTTAAAGCTTCTCTTGTACTTATTCTTAGTGCCACTTCATATACAATTCATACTTTTTTATAAAACAGTATCCTGCTGTCAAACATATTTTACAAGATCAGACTTATATCAGTAATCCTGTTTTTTGTATCTGTAAAATAAATTTGGCATAACTTCTCCTGCTTCTACTTTGTAACCTTGTAAACCATTTTATCCCGGGTATTTCAATCAGCTGTTTTAGTTATTATAATACCGCATTTAAAATTCGTTTCAGATGCCTAGTCTGCCGCTGTTTTTATTTTTGGCAATGACATCAATCAAAACCAGTTCAGCGGGATTGCCAAACCGTGGAACGCAAGCTGTATTGGAAAGTCCTGCGCTGACGATCAGTTTTTTATCATAACATCCATAACAATATTTGGGAAACAATCCCTGTCCCGGCGCCAGCACGCCATGCCGTCCGATCCGCCACTGCCCGCCATGGACATGTCCCGATACGATCAGGTCAAAGGTATCCCACTCTGTATCTTTGATGTATCGGCGGTAATATTCCGGATGATGACAGATCAAAATCTTATATCCCGGTTTTGTCGCGTATGCATGCAGCCAGTCCAGATCATATCGGGTAGCAAGACCGCCAATACGGATTATCTTTTCCGGAACATTTTCAATTCCCGTATTACATCCATTGTTCAAATCACTTCTGCTTTTCAGATTATTTTCATTTTTCATGACATTTCCAGTTTTGGAATCATGTCCACGCTCTTTCTCTGATACCAGTCGATTTTCCACCAGATTCCAGCAGATATCCTCATTCTCCAGAAGAAAGATCCGTTTTTCCGAAAACACCTTCTGATCTTCTTTCGTGAAATACCATTCATGATTGCCCGGTGAATAAAAAACCGGCGCAATCTCAGATGCTTCTTTCAAAAATTCGATACCTTCGGAAAATTCATGCTTCTCATGCATGCTGTAACCGATCTTCATAACTGTCTTCATCGCGCCGGAAGCAATCTTATTCTTTTTGCGCAATCCCTGCCAGGCATCCATCTCTGCTTTTGTATACTGGCTTTCTCCCTCGGTACACCGCTCCAGAATATCCCCGGCTGCCAGGATCAGATCCGGCTGTTCCTGTTTCAGATGTTTCAATACTTTACCCCCCGGCCGGTCGTGGAGATCTGCGGCAAGGGCAATCCGAAGGGAATTCTTCACAGGTGCTGATATTTTGTATCTTGTCGTAATCATTTTCAATGTCTTTACGCTCATAACAGTTATTATACGGGAGAAGTTTCATTTCAGCAAGTAAAGATTCCCTTAACATCTTTACATAAAAAACGACCGTCAGGACGCCGCTCGCATCCTTTGACAGTCGTTTTTCTCATTTATTTTATGTAGCAAACCAAGTTGGGTTCGCAGGAGACCTGCGCCCTCGCAAGACATTTATCTCATCGTGATATATCCACGGTAGTTTGCAAGGTTGTTGCTCGGTGTGTAGTCAGCAACTGCTGCACTGCATACATTGTGGTATGGTTTCAGGAACGGGAATGCATCCTGCTGAGCCCATGACGGTTTCTCAAGTGCTTTCATATCCTCTACCATTACTTTGTACCAGCCGGACTGATTCTCAAACCAGATCTCCAGTACCCAGTCCATAACGCATCCGTTGATATCTTTTTTTACAGCGCTTGCCAGTACACGGGTGCACTCCGGAGCTGCCTGAAGGATTGGAACTACTTTCTCAAATAACCATTTCTCGCCTTCTGCTTTGTCTACGCCTTCCGGGAAACCAATCGTCATGTTGAAACGATAGTTTGCGCCATCTTCAATAGTACGACCTTTTCCTTTGAGGTCTTTCTCCCACCACATCGGAAGAAATGCAAAGATAAAAGGATTGCCTTCTGCATTGTTGGATTTGCGGGCTGCATTTCCTGCATCTCCATCAGAATCGATCTGTGCATCTGTATGAGTTGCGGCCGGAATCTGACCCTGCCATACAAGAACATCCATCGGGAAAGTCTCTGCAATTGCTTTGATCTCCAGACGCGGATCCAGATCGCTTACCAGCCAGTGATGCTCTGTCAGCTGCATTCTCGCATATCCGAAACGATCGCCCTGTGGCGGAATCGGGAATGACGGATAAAATGCGTATTTTGTCACATACGGCTCAAACTGGGAGATGCTGTCCGGAACATGTGTTTTGTAAAGCCATCTCTGAAGTTTCGGTCTGTAATCTTCGTTTACACAGTCTACATAAATAAGACTTCTCATCGGTTCAAATTTAAAATCTGCCATTGGAAATACCTTCTTTCTTAACTTTTCGTTGAAATGTTCCTGCAAAACGACTCATTGTATTTCAGTCAGCCGTTTTTTGCAGATATCGGAAATTTCCCTGTTCTGTCTTTTGGGACATCGTACAATGAGTGTTTTTATGATTGTATCTAATTAGTTCTCTTTAGATGGTGCCGGAGTCGGTTCACATACTGCTGTGTAATGTGCTTTACGTCTCTTGAACTCTTCATCTTTGTAAAGGTTCATCAGGCGGCCTTCGTTCTCAAAGATATCTTCTCCGTGTAATTTTTTACCGGAAAGGATGTCGTGTGCATGATGCTCTGTAGCCGGATCAAATTTGAATTTGAATGCATCGTCAACGATCTCAAGTGTTCCCTCAAGTCCGCAGAGTTCACATACGCAGTGAGTTGTTCCCGGAACGATGTAGAAGTTGTTGCCCTGGCAATGCGGACATGCGCCTTCTTTGCCTTTCCAGAGAGATACTGGCTCAGATCCCGGAATCTTCAGATCTGTATCAATGATCTGCTGTGCTGCCTCTGCGAGGTTGCGTCCGATCTCTTTCATGCGTTCAATCTTGTCATCCTGCATGATAACGTCTTTACACCAGCAGAAGAACTCATTGTTTACTACTTTCCAGCCAGGGCTCAGTGCAAACATTGCATGGTCTGTCTCGCAACGAACTGCCCAGTCAGAACCACCGATTCCTACGAAGGAAACAGCTTTCTGCTGGAAAAGTCTCGGGTTCAGGCCTTCTTTGCCAGCCTCTTTGAGTTTTCCGTCCAACATCATGAGCATACCTGTGTCATGTCCCGGTCCCATACGGTCTGTGATAGAATGATATAAACCAGTTGCGCCGGATTCAAAGATCGGATCTACGAACAGAACACCGTCAGCCTCAACGATTTTCTCGTAGAAAGCTTTAAAATCATCTTTGCGTGTGCAGATCATGCCTTTGCCCATTACAAGACCACGGGAACATGCCACACAACCGGAACAGTACTCGATGTTCCAGTCCATCAGATGGATAAATTCAATCTCTGCTCCCTGTGCTTTTGCTTCTTCCAGCGCTACGCGGCACATTGTATCGTTATTTCCGTTTTTTGTTCCAAGTGATACGCCTAAAATCTTCATTTCGTTGTTTCCTCCTTCATCAAACCTAATACCATTTTTGCCTTTTTATCATGTATCATCTCAAACACATGCATTTTATTACCCATGTGTTTAGTTTAACACATAAATACCATTTTGTGTATTTTTATTATAATTTGCATAATATTAAATGTCCAATATGCATATTGCATTATAATGACAGGAAATGGCAGACATTTCGCTTTTTATATGAACAAAAAACAGGCTCTTTCGGATGTATTTTTTATAAATGTTAAATTTTTCACTTATGTCTTATGCATTTTTGCATAAGACTATTTTTCGGATACATTCCCCTGCGCATCAATATCCACGCCAAAGGAAATCTGCTCCATATAATCGTACAGATCCTGTGCTTGCTGCCCTTCCATTTCGTATGTCAGGGAATTGGAAGCCGCTGCCGGAACGATCTTCAGAGACAGCTTCTGATTTTCATCTGCGTCCACCTGCAGCATGGCAGTTTTACTAATCGTCTCATGGAACATAAAGTTTCCAAGACTGTAAACGACAGGCACGCCTTTATAGTATTCGATTCCCTGCAACACATGAGGGTGGGAACCAATGACCAGATCTGCGCCGGCATCGATATACTGTTTTGCCAGCTCCCGTTGATATGCTTCCGGCGTTTCCGCTTTTTCGATGCCCCAGTGTACATAAACAACGACCAGATCATTTTCTTTTTCCGCTGCTTTGATCTGCGCTACGAGATCTGTCGGATCGTATGTGGTAAAGACGCCCGGCTGGCCGTTGCAGATATCCCAATCTGTTACCGGAATCACGCGGGATGCGCATAAAATTCCCACTTTTGTCCCATTCAGAGTGAAACTTTCACATTCCATAGCACGCTCTTTTGTCTCTCCGGCGCCAACGTAAGGAATGCCAGCTCCATCCAGTGTGGTAAAGGTCTGAGACAACACATCTTTGCCATAATCCAGCACATGGTTATTTGCCAGCGACACGATATCTACCCCCATCTCCTGAAATGCCTTTACGTAGGAAGGATCTGCCTTAAAGGTAAACTGCTTGTCAGGCGCCTTCGTACCGCCGGTTCCAAATGGAAATTCTTCATTGATCATGGCCATATCGGCTTCCTGCATCCGTTTCTGCAAATCCGGCGAAAGGATTCCTGACAGCCCTTTTCTGTCATACGCAGATGTAATATTATCCTGAAACAGCACATCTCCGGTAAACACCATGGAGCATGGTCCAGGCAAGACAGACCTCAGATATTTATCCATGTCCAGATCGCCCTGGATCTCATCTTCTTCATCAGTATTTTCGCTGTCAGCTGACAGATTTTCAGAACGATCGGCCGACAGATTTTTCATGTCAATATATTGTCCGTCCGGTCCGATCTCCCTTCTCCCACAGGCGCCCATCGTTCCGAGGACAGTTACGCAGAGCAAAGCCGCCAGCAGTTTCACTTTTTTCTTTTTCATATGTATGTTCCCCCGTTTTCTATACATGTGCTCCCAGTATCTTCTGAACAGAAAATCCAGAAATCATTGATTGTATTTTGCTTTTGAATATAATTTAATTATAACTTTTCCACTATAGATTGTACAAGTTCTATCTATGAGATTTTAGTCTTTCTTAACTTTTTTAATCATTGACATCCCCCCTATTTTGCTTTAATAAAAAACTGGCGGAGCTTCTATAGCAAACCCGCCAGTTTTCTATCTTATCATCTTATTTTCTGTATGTTGCAGAAACATTTTTCTACAACCCCATCGGCTCACAATCTGATGCCTGCATCACAGTCTTACTCTTCCGGATTTTTCGGCATGATGATTGCTGCGATCAGGTAGATCAAAAGACCACCGCCCACTGCAAAGCACAGCAGTACAAAGATCAGTCTGATCAGTGTCGGATCCATGCCTGCATATTCTGCAATACCGCCACATACTCCGCAAAGAATTTTATTTCTGTTTGATCTGTAAAGTCTTTTTCCTGTCATAGTCTTTTCTCCCTTCTGCTTTTTTATATACTACTTCAGAATCTTCTTTTAAGGAATTTCTGTAAACCATTCCTCTTATATACGTTCTTATTATTTAATACTTATTACCTACAGTATGCTCACTTTTTCGAAAAAAAGTCAATCAGTTTGCGTTATTTTTTGTCATAATGTTTTAAGTGACAAACATCATCACTGTGGTATTCTCCTGCGGTACGGTCACAGGTCAGCATGATAGATCCGGAACCACAGGTAAGCCACACTGTAGAATCGCCACCGGTGGCAGGTATGGTTGCAGAAGCGTCATAGTACTTCTTATTAACCATCACATCTCCGCTGCCGCAGGCAATCTCATACGCATCCCGCTCTGAAATGCCCTGCAAATCCAATTCAATATCTCCTGACCCTGCATCTGCTTTCACATCGCCAAGAACCTTTCCTGTAATATCCGCTGAGCCACTGCTAACTGCTGCCCGGAAGCGTCCGTTACAGTTCATATCTTCAATTTCAAGATCTCCAGATCCAACATCTGCCAGCAGTTCTGATTCCGCAATAATCTCATGCTTCAGGTCCATCTCCCCCGAAGTTACTCTCAGCACTACAGCAGATGCCCGCAAGGCTGTCTCATTTGTCAGTTCTCCGGAGCCTGCATTTAATTCCAGACGTTCTGCAATATAATCCTCCGGCAGATACAGGATCGCCTGTGTTTTTTCCTTCGCATCCACTGTAAATCCAATCTGAAATCCAGATGCATCACTGACAATCTCCAATCTGGAATCTTTCAGCGTTACACTGTATTCTTCTGTGTCATCCAGAACTTTTAGCCGAATCTGACCATCCTCAGAAGACCGTATCTGCACATTGTCAGAACCTGTTGATAAGAAAATCTTTTTTACATCACTGCTGTTATACTCATACTGTTCACGAGTATCTGTCTGCATTGTATTTTCATCCGAGCCGGTATTTCCATAATATTGGGTAATCCGCCAGCAAAACGGTCCCCGTTTACTGATATGCCATCCATGGGATCTCATCCATTCGCTCTGATTCAATTCATCCAACGATGGTTCTCTGCTGACGTTTACCGACGCCACACACACAAGGATTACACCGGCTGCTGCCAGAGCAGCGACAACGATCAGACATATCTTTAATAATTTTTTCATAAATCCTTACCTCCTGCCGCTGATACTTTTTATTACCACTCCTGTTGCATGACAAATTCCCCGGATTGCTGTCGGAAGTACATATCTGCAATATGCGATCAGCGCAAGAAACAGCAGTATCGCAAGAGCAAATCCAATCAGACTGATGCCAAGTACCCCAACACCCGGAAATATAAAACCGCTGCCGGCAATGCCTCCTCCCGCAAACACCCCGAAGATTCCGGCAGCTGCGCAGCCGGCCATTCCGCCTGCAAGACCTACCGCAACACCAACGACTACGGCAATCACAGCTACTAACACACAAACCATCACAATGACAGCAATGATCCAGAATGGTAATAACAGCAGTCTTCTGAGGCGTCTGTTATGACGCTGTACACTTTCCGGTTCCTCATAACCACCGGTGTAAGACTGTGATTGTTGTTGTGAGTGTTCCCCTTGATCTGTATTACTCTGCTGATAGTCGTAATCCTGATTCTGCTGTGTATTTTTCTGTCGACTCTGGTCGTTCTGCTGATGTACATTTTCATATTGCGCAGAGCTATTTTGATACTGTGTTGCATCATCCACTACATCCGATCCCATGGGTACCTGTTTTTCATCCACGGTCTGATAACCGTTTTCCGTATATTCGCCTGCATCCGCCGGCTGATCTATCCCACGTTTCAGACTATCCGCTACCTGCTGTGGGGAACCAAGTTCTTCCAGCACAGAAGCTTCATTTTCAATTCCTGCATCTTCAAAATAGCACCTGTAATATTCCAGTGCCTCATTTCTTTCTTCTTCCGGAATATCCTGCAACAGATGTGCAAGTTCCTCCAGAAACTGTCTCTGATCCATCAATTCTCGCCTCCCCTGAACAGACTGGATATTTTTGAAGCATAAGACTCCCACTCAGTTTTATACAAATTCAGCTGTACGGAACCTTTCTCTGTAATCTTGTAATATCTCCGGTTCCTTCCACCGCATTCCATATCGTAAACCGCCAGGCAGTCGTCTTTCTGCAACCGCCGCAGCACCGGATACAATGTAGAATCCGATATCTCCAGAACTTTCCGCACATCCTGAGTGATCTTATATCCATAGGTCCCTTCTTCTTCCATAGAAACGACTGCCAGAACGATTGCATCCAGCAAAGCCGCGCCCGTATTGAAAACCATGTCATCACTCCTGTTTCTTTTTCATTTACTTTCTGTCAGCATTGTCACACCAACAGACAACTATGAAGTTCTTATTTTCATATAAGTCAACCTGTTTCTTGTCTAATACTATATGTCATATAATATTAAATGTCAACAGATATTATATTAATATATATTAATATTTCATGAATACTATCAGTATACGTTTCTCAGTCATATTTTGTTCCTATAAAATCCCTATAAAATTATTCTAAAATCTCTGTATTCTTTCTGGCATAAAACGGAATAGTATAGTATACTCTTAAAAACAGCTGTTTTCCCTATCATCTCAGCAGGTTTTATGAAGAATCACTGAACATGCAGCTGTCAAAATACAACAGACATCACATTTGGAGATACTGTATTTCACACAATGATATTGTCTGTTTTCACGAGAAAGGAGTCAGAAATATGAGCGATAATTTAACAAATATGGAATGTACCCACAACTGCAGCACCTGTGGTTCTGCATGCAGTACAGAGAAAAAAGGAAAAAGCTTTTTCGATAAATTGGAAATGGTTTCAGATGCTTACAGCCAGCTGGATGAAGAAGAAGTGCTGAAAATTTTAAATGATACCATTGCAGAATGGGAAAAAGAAGAGGAAGCATAATTCAGTTAAAAAAAGCAAACAGGCATGCACTTGCAAACTATCCGGAATTATAATAAAAAAGCTGTGATTTTCCGATTAATTTCATCGAAAAATCACAGCTTTTTCACTTCATTCACGAATGCTCTCTGTGCTTTCTCAGTTTTGCACACTGTTCCGGGAAAAACAATACCAGAAACAGTACAAAGGATACTCCAAAAAATATTACTTGCAAAAATTTTTTAAACGTTTTTTTCCAGGACTCCATGATATTCAGCTGCTCCTCTCTGCTTCATAACATCTTTCCCCACCTGCATGACATTTCGATACACTTCCTGATAAGAAACACCCGTCTTTTCACAGACAGCTTTTACACTATCATACTCCGGATAACACCGGATCTCGTCTCCGATGATGCACACTTTTGCTTCTGCTGTTCCGAACTTCGTCTGAACGATTATCTGTTCCCGCGGAAGAATCGTGCGATCCATAAGCTGATGCCGGATGCCGATGGTCGTGGTCTCACGAAATATAATGGCTTCCAGTTCTTCTACCTGCTTTGGATCACATAGAGCATCCAACTGCCACGCCGGTCTGTTTTTCTTCATATAAACCGGCATGTAACGGACATCCTTTGCGCCTGCCTGCAGCAGCAGCTCCATCACATATCCAAGCATTTCTCCGGTGCAATCATCAATATTCGTTTCCAGCTTCAGGATCGTATCATGTAAATATACCGCTTTCTTTTTATAGATTTCTTCAGATGTCTGCTCTGTTCCATGTATCTTATTCTGCTCAGATGATACATGGGATTTTACATCATCTTTACTTCCTATTATAGCACAATCAGCATTTTTGTCTATTTCTCCATAAAAATTCTCTTTAGGAAGCTTCATACTGTTTTGTCCGGTAATATTTACACTTCTGTTATTCGGCTCATTCCAATATTTTGTGTTAAGGTTTCCCGTCTTTTGAATCTCTATATCAGATGTTTTTTTAGAAGTTTCTTCCAACAGCATTGCTCGAAGGATGCTTGGCCGTTCATATTCCCGTTTTCCGGCACCCATTCCGGTTTTACGGATGATAAATTCTTTCGGCAGGCAATCCGCAGTACGAAAAGCAGCTGCAATTGCTGCTCCGGTAGGAGTGATAAATTCTCCCTGGATGTCTATGATCTCAGCAGAAATCTCATAGGCCTGTAAAATATTCAGAACCGCCGGTACCGGCACCGGAAGCACACCATGCTGACAACGCACCGTACCATGTCCTTCACAAAGTTTCGGAATCACAACCTGTTCTACACCAAGGTCATCCAGACATACCGCTGCTGCCACAATATCCACGATAGAATCCACCGCGCCTACTTCATGGAAATGCACCTGATCCGCCGGAACACCGTGAGCTTTTGCTTCCGCATCAGCAAGAATCTGAAAAATCTTTAATGCCATCGCTCTGGCTCCGTCCGACATTTCCCCGGATTCAATAATCTTTGTAATCTCCGGCAGTCCGCGATGACTGTGAACATGCATATGAGCATGGTCATGAGCATTCCCGAACTCTGAATGGCTATGCGTATGATTATGCCCATGCAAATATTCCATATCATGGTCATGGTTTTCACAGGATGCATCCAGCAGAACATCGAAAGAACAGCAGTCGATACCTGATTTACTGACTCTGTGAATCAAGACATCGTAACCACTGACCGGCAGACTTTTCAGAACTGCTCTCAGTTTTGTCTCATCTGCGCCAAGATCAAGCAATGCTGCCACCGTCATATCGCCACTGATTCCGGCATTGCACTCCAGATACAGCATCTTTGCTTTTTTCCAGACATTTTCCTCAATGGTACTGTCTCCTGCCCAATATTTCATTTTCAGACCGTTACTATGAGAATGCTCCATTGTCTTCCCCCTGATATCTGTTTTCTGTAATATTTCCGTTTTTTTACTGGTAATATTTCTATCTTGCTTTCGGCTCCTTACATACCGCCAGTCGGTTGATCTGTGCCGCCATGTATCCGGCGCCATATCCATTGTCTATGTTTACTACAGCAACTCCATTCGCACAGGAATTGATCATCGTCAGCAATGCAGAAATGCCATGCATGCTTGCGCCGTATCCCACGGATGTGGGAACTGCAATCACGGGATTACTTACCAGTCCGCCGATCACACTTGCCAGAGCCCCTTCCATTCCCGCCACTGCCACGACACAATTTGCCTTCTGAATCCGATCCAGCTGTGCCAGAAGCCTATGCAGTCCGCTGACACCTACATCATAGATCCGGTCAACTTCTGCTCCGAAAAATTCTGCCGTCTGTGCCGCTTCCTCTGCAATGGGAACATCTGCGGTTCCTGCTGTACAGACAGCAATCTTTCCCGTTCTTATCTTTCCCGGTTTTTCCATTTTTAAAATATGAGAGACCGGATCATAGCTCACATCCGGAACCGCTTTTTTTACCAGCTCATACTGATGTTTACTTGCTCTTGTTCCCAATGCCTCTCCCTGTATCTCCATCATATGTCTATAGATTTCCGGCAGATAAGCATCCGGTTTCCCCTGACAGAAAATCACTTCCGGGAAACCGCAGCGCACCGCCCGATGCGAATCCAGCTTTGCATAATCATATTCCTCAAAGGGTTGTCTGCGAAAATATCCTTCTGCCTCTTCCACAGACAAAGCTCCGGTCTTTACCTGCTCTAATATTTCTCTGGCATCCATTTTTTGCTACCTTCTATATTCTGTTATACGCCATCTGATCATTTGTTCTGAAACATGCCATTTTACAAATAGCTGCCACAATGTATTTTTTACATTATATTTTTCCAAAACAGAATCATCAGGACTGTGACATCATCTGGCTTGCAAAAGATGACCAGTCTCCATCCAGAAATCCGTTCTTTTTCTGTTCCGGCTCTGTCATATCACCATCCAGCTCATCCAGCCAGATCTGAGCGCAGGCATCACTCGGCATACGCAGATCTCCACGCGGAGACACTGCAACCGTACCGACTTTCGGGCCATCCGGCAGACAGGAACGTTTGAACTGCTGATTGAAAAATCTGCGATAAAAAGTCTTCATCCATTTTAAAATTGTTGCATCGTCATAACTTTCACGAAATGCATATCTTGCCAGACGGTAAATCTTCTTCGGTTCAAAGCCAAAACGAAGCACATAGTACAGGAAGAAATCATGCAGCTCGTAAGGTCCCACCAGATCTTCTGTTTTCTGTGAGATCTGTCCGTCTTCCGGCGGAAGAAGTTCCGGGCTTACAGGCGTATCCAGTACATCCTCCAGTACTTCTGCCAGCTCATCTTCACAACATTCATACGCATAATACTCTACTAAATAACGTACCAGTGTTTTCGGCACGGAAGCATTTACACCATACATGGACATATGATCTCCGTTATAGGTTGCCCAGCCCAGAGCAAGTTCAGACATATCTCCGGTTCCGATAACCATACCACCTGTCTTATTTGCAATATCCATAAGGATCTGGGTACGTTCTCTTGCCTGTCCGTTCTCATAAGTCACGTCATGCACGGACATATCCTGTCCGATATCTTCAAAATGCTGGGTAACAGATTTCCCGATATTTATCTCCATCAGAGTTGCTCCTACGCACCCGATCATATGCACCGCATTGTCGTAAGTTCTGTCCGTAGTTCCAAATCCCGGCATCGTAACGGCAATGATATCCTTTTTGTCTTTTCCAAGCATTTCAAAAGCGCGGATTGTAACCAGAAGCGCCAGCGTAGAATCCAGTCCGCCGGAAATACCGATGACCGCTGTTTTGCATCGAGTATGTTTCAGACGTTGTTTTAATCCACTGGCCTGAATGGTCAGAATCTCATTACAGCGTCTGAACCGCTCCACTCTTTTTCCCGGAACGAACGGTTTCGACCAGACAGGCCGTGTAAGTTTTGTCTCCTCTACAGTCAGATTGAACTCCACATTCATATAAGCGGCATCATCGATCTGGAATGTTGTCATTCTGCGACGCTCCTCCAGCAGTCGGTTGACATCAATCTCCGTATAGGCAGGATCGTTGATAAAGCGTCTGGAAGATTGCAATACAGTGCCGTTTTCCGCAATGATGTTATGGCCGGAATATACGACATCCTGGGTGGATTCGCCATTTCCCGCGCTGCAATATACATAACCGCACACCAGTCTTGCAGACTGACTCTTTACCAGATCTCTGCGGTAATCTGCCTTGCCGACTGTCTCATCGCTGGCAGAAAGGTTAACGATCAGATCTGCGCCTGCCATTGCCAGACCCACGCTTGGCGGATTCGGTGCCCACAGATCTTCACAGATCTCCACACCGATCTTCAATGCCGGCATCTGGCGGCAGGAAAAGATCAGATGTGTGCCCATGGGTACTACATGGTTTTCATCAATTTCCACCGGCACCGGCTGCTCCATTCCTTTTGTAAAATGACGCGCCTCATAAAACTCATTATAATTCGGAATGTGAGTCTTTGGCACGAGACCCAGAACACTTCCGCCGCTGATGGCCGCTGCCACGTTGTATAATTTTCCATTGTATGCGATCGGCAGACCTACGAATGCAATATAATCTTTTCCCTCGCTGTGTGCTGCGATCTCAAGAAGAGCTTCTTTTGCTTTTCGCAAAAGAAGTTCCTGATAAAACAGATCGCCACAGGTATATCCTGTAATGCAAAGCTCCGGAAGCACGATGACTTTTGTTCCTAAACGTTCTGCCACATTGATGCGTTCTATAATTTCTTTCGTATTGTATTTTGTATCCCCTACTTTGACATACGGGGTATAAGCTCCCACTCCTATAAATCCGTGTCTCATTCTTTGATAATCTCCTTCAGTTCTTCGGTATCAAACACATAATCCGTGTTACAGAAATCACATTTTACAGTAACCGGCTGACCTTCATCGATCATTTCCTGCAGGTCTTTCTTGCCAAGACTGATTACCGCTTTCGTTACCCGTTCTCTGGAACAGTTGCAGTAAAATTCTGCAGGCATGGTATCTGTAATCTCAAGCCCCATATTTCCAAGAATACGATCCAGCAGCTTCTCAGGTGTATCGCCTTGCTCTAAAAGATCTGTCACAGATGTGATGCCTGCCAGATTTTTCTCCAGCTGGGCAATGGTTTCTTCCTCGGTAAATGGCATCAGCTGAATGATGAAGCCGCCAGCCTGACGGACATGTCCTTCCTCATCTACCAAAACACCAAGTCCCACCGCTGACGGAACCTGCTCAGAAGTGGCAAAATAATAAGTCAGGTCTTCTGCGATCTCACTGGTCTGTAATGCAATCTGTCCCACATATGGATCTTTCAGTCCCATATCTTTGATAACCTGAAGCATACCATGTCCTACTGCGCCTGCCACATCCAGTTTTCCTTTCGCATTTGCAGGCAGATGGATATCTGATACAAACGGATATCCTTTTACATGACCTTTCGCATCTGCTGTCACAGTCATACCGCGCATCGGACCGTCGGATTTGATCTGCAATGTCAGAAGATCATCTTCGCCTTTCATCATGGCTCCCATCATAACACCGGCAGACATAAGACGTCCAAGGGCGGCGGTAACTACCGGGCTGGAATCATGGCGTTTTCTTCCTTCCTCTGCCAGATTCTTTGATGTGATCGCAAATGCGCGGATGGCATGATCTGCCGCCGTAGCGCGCACCATGTAATCACTGTATTTTTTTTCTGTATTGCTCATAAGCTTTTTTTACCTGCTTTCTTCCATATATCGTTTATCCATATATACTTATATTTTCTTCTCGCTGACACTCCATATATCATGAACAACGCTTTGCATCATACCATTCATAATAACTGATTTTTACCTAAAAAATCGTTCTGCGAAAAATCATTATACCTCTTTTCCATGTTCTCTGGCAACAAAATACATCCGGCTGCATGTCTCTTCCGGTTTCTCATGCGTACCTTCTCCATAGAATGCCAGCACTTCCATACCTGCTTCTTCCAACAGTTGTCTGATCAGCTCCGGATCATAGGATCTCTGGTAATGAAACTCTTCATACCGGCGATACCAACCCGGTTTTTCTTCCACAAATAAAGTCAGATCATATTCATTGATCTCAGATTCTTCATCAAAATAGTTATCCCAGATAAAGCTTGCGTCTTCCCGGTTCTCACAGATTGTCTGTATCCCCAGCTCTTCCCGGTATTTCCACGGCGTATTCATATCAAATATAAAAATCCCGCCGGGATCCAGATAATTATTTACCAGCTTAAAGACAGCCAGCAATTCCTCCGGTTCCAGAATATAGTTCATGCAGTCACACACACTGACCACTGCCTTTACCGTACCGTAAAGTTCAAATTCCCGCATATCCTGCAGCAGATATAAGATTCCTTCCGATTCCTCATGTTCTCTCGCAATGCCGAGCATGTCTTCCGACATATCCACACCAATCATATCATAACCCTGCTTTGCCAGCAGACGGGTCATTTTTCCGGTACCACATCCAAGATCCAACACAAGCCCATCTCCGATCCCATGTTCTTTCAAGATCTCACAGATATAACTGCACCATTCCTCATAGGGCACATTATCCATAAACTGGTCATACACCTGGGCAAAACTGCTGTATGCTTCCAATTCTATTTCCATATAATCTCTTTCTGCCTTTCTTTTTCCAGTTGTTTATTATTTACCAAATCCGGCAAAGAAGTCTTTGATCGCCTGGATCAGTTTTGCAAAAAATCCCTGGGCTTCTCCCATCAGGGCATCCACATCAATATCGTATCCCATGGATGAAAGTTTATCATAAATGGCATTTGCCTGTTTTTTAATGCTGTCTGTATTCAGATCCAGTTTTGTGATCTTCTCCAAAAGAGATTGGAGCTTCTGACGATCTTCATCGGAAAGCTGAATGTCAAATTTTTTCTCCGCATCCTGAATTTCTTCGCCGGACAGCTTTTTCCCTGCTACCTGATCTTTTGCATAGGCTACGACGCCTTCGATCTCATCACCATCAGTGGAGCTGTCATCTTTGATCTCTCCGGTGGTAACCAGCTCATCCAAAGCAGCATCTATATTATCCTCATCAACATCTTTACCGGTCATTTCCGAATACGCTTCGATGACACCTATGAGCGCTGCGGTACCGGAAATCTCAAAAGGCGCTGCCACAATAGCTTCCGCATCTTCGATTCCTGCTGTGACCATGGCATTCTCATACATGCCCGTTGTACAGTAGTTGATATTTTTTGTCGTCACATTGACACCGCTGCCTTTTTTTCCTTTGATCACGACGACAGAAGACAGGGATCTCGTTCCGATCTTATCCTTTGAAATATAGGAATCAAGATATTTATGCTCCTGATCATTGGTCACATAGACCACGTCATACTCATCCAGTGCAGTAGCATCCACCCCCATAAGGTCAAGTACTTTGCTCTGCTGTTCGCTGGTCAGATCTTTCCCGAGGGCAAGATACGGTTTGTCTTTTTTCGTGACCACTACCTCTTCTTCTGTGGCGCTGCTGTCTGCCGTCGTCTTGCTGCTCTTTGCGAATGCACCGGTTCCCATTCCCAGTGTCATGACTGCTGCCAGTGTCAGGCACAGCCCTTTTTTCCATAATTTTTTCATTCCTGCTCCTCCTTCTGAAATCCCCTCTGTTTTCCGATACTTTGTTGCCAGAACATATCGCCAACACACTTTATTCTAACAGAATCCGGTAATCCGCAGCTGTATGCTCTCGTTTCCCTGATAACTGTTGATTTCCGGGTAATACATAAAATGCATCCGAACCCCCGGCTGCCGTTTACCATGCATCACAGCCTCTGCTGCTACCTTACCATATTTCTCTGCAATGGATAACTCCAAATCTTCCGGTTCTCCAAAATATACGGCATCTCGCACAGCACCATGCTTGCTTTTCAGCTGAAGTCGTACCACACTTCCGTTTCCGAAGATCCTTGCAGAACAGATCTCCAGATCATGGTCTGCAAATGCCGGTTTCTCATTCCCTTTTCCAAAAGGCTCCAGACAATCAAGCTGTTGAATCAGTCCCTCCGATACATAATCCACCGGCATAGGCACGTCAATAACGACCTTGGGCGTCAGATCTTCCCATGTCAGTGTCGTATTCTCATTTAACCGTCTGCGAAATTCCGGAATCTTTGCTTCTTCCAGAGAAAATCCGGCTGCCATCGGGTGCCCGCCATATTTCAACAGCAGGTCATCGCATTTCTGCAACTCTTCAAACATGGAATAGCACTCCAAAGAACGACCAGAGCCTTTGGCGCTTTCCTCGCCTCTGGTCAGCACCAGCGCCGGCCTGTCATACTGTTCCCGAATACGTCCTGCCACGATGCCTGCCAGACTTTCATGACAATCCGGCAAAAACACCACCAGCACCTTGTCTTCTTCCATTCCATTTTCCGAAATCACACGTTTGGCATCTTCCACCGCCAATGCCGTCATATTTTTTCGCTCTTCGTTCAATGATACAAGCTCTGCCGCCAAAGTGCCTGCTTCCAGCGCATCTTCACTGAGCAGCAGACGTAGAGAACGCTGCGCCGTGTCCAGACGTCCGCTGGCATTCAGGCAGGGACCGATGCGAAAACCGATATGGTGTGCTTTCAGTTCGCCCGGCTGCAACTGATTTTGCAGGATCAAAGCCCGCATGCCAAGGTTTTTTGTATGATTCAGCATCTTCAGGCCAATCTTGACCAGAATACGGTTCTCATCCTGCAGATCCATAACATCTCCAACAGTGGCAAATCCGGCATTTTCCAGAAATTCATCTGCTTCCTCCACGGGAATCCCCATCTGTTCATACAGAAGCTGAACAAATTTGAATGCCACAGCCGCGCCACAAAGCCCCTTAAAGGGATACGGACAATCGCTCTGTTTTGGATTGACCACGGCATCTGCCTGTGCCGGTTCTTTTGGAATGTCATGATGGTCGGTCACGATTACCGTCATTCCCATTTCTTTTGCCATTCTGATCGGTTCTGCTGCCGCAATACCATTGTCACAGGTTAGGATCGTGTCCACCCCTGCTTCATAGGCAGTTTCGATCAGATTCTGATTAATTCCGTATCCGTCTTTCATACGATCGGGGATCGCCACATCCACATCTGCGCCGCAGCGCCGCAGCGCCCGGATCAAAATATAACTTGCCTCTACTCCATCTATATCATAATCTCCGATAATTCGGATTTTCTTATGCATTTCTATTTTTTTTCTTATGATCTCTGCGCCTTTTCCTGCATCCTTTAAAAGATGAGGATCGTAAAGATCCTTTCGCTCTCCATACAGATATCGGTCAATCTGGGACAGTTCTGTCAGCCCCCGGTTGCGGATAATGCGTGCAATGACCGGATCGATCTGAAACTTTTTCCCGATTTTCTGAAAATCTGCCCGTTTGGCGGCAACCACCCATTTCTGTTTTTTCAATCGTATCTCACTTCCCATAATATCAGCCCGCATGCAGGCATCATCATACCTGCCTGGCTTCGTTGTTTTGCTTCCAGGATCTCTCCCATATCTTCCGGACTTCGTTTTCCCAGCCCGACTTCCACCAGCGTTCCTGTCAGGATACGCACCATATTCTGGAGAAATCCATTTCCTCGGTAACGGATCTGCACTTCTGATCCGATCTGATGGATCGTAATCTCGTGAATCGTCCGAACCGTAGATTTTTTCATTCTTGCATTCCCGCAAAAAGAAGCAAAATCATGGGTTCCAAGAAGCCATCCTGCCGCTGCGCGCATTGCAAAAATGTCCAGCGGTTCACGGATCTGTTCCATATATTTTCGCTCAAATACATTGGGAACTTCACTGTTCCAGATGCGGTAAATGTATGTCTTTTCCACAGCATTTAACCTGCTGTGAAAACGATCAGAAGCTTCTTTTACTTCCGTCACTACAATATCCTCCGGCAGATATTCGTTCATCAGTGCCTGCATCCGCCGCGGCTCACGCGCAAATCCGTTCACTTCTTCCTCATGCAGACGGAAATTCGCAACCTGGGCATTGGCATGCACCCCGGCATCGGTACGTCCGGAACCGTCAATTTCGATTTTCCTTCCGAACTGTTTTTCCAGAAGTGCCTCGATTTTTCCCTGTATCGTCTGATCCGTCGATTTCTGACGCTGCCAGCCTTTGTATCTGGTGCCGTCATATTGGATCGTGAGCCTGTAATTTATCATGCTGCTAAAGTATCCTCCTGTATGCTGTCCTGTATTTTCCAAAGATGCTGATTGAAAGTATTATTCAATCCATGTACTCTTTCCCGGAAATGAATAGTACTCTACATGCCACCCAATCACAGTAATCTTATTTGAAAAGTTCAGAAGCCTTTCGTAATTCATCTGTTGATTATAAAATATATCATAAAATCCTTTTTTTGAATAGGAAAACCCCTGAACAAATCAGAAATATGATATACCCAATCTTCCGGTAATCTGTTTTCTTTTTGCTCAGGGGCTTTTTCCCACTACATCTTTCGCCAATGTAAATGTATGCTACTTTGCTGATCCATTTTTACTCTGCTGTTGCAGAAGTATCGTCTGAAGAGCTGTCTGTCTTGGAGTTGTCTACATACGTTACTTTTGCTTTCTTTGCAGCCTGTACCAGTGCCTGATAATATTCTGCATAGTTCAGCACCAGATAATCTTTACCGCCACACTCTTCGATGAACGCATCTTCGGTCATACCGTAATACTTTGCATAGTAAGATACGAAAGAGTTAAATTCATCAGCAGTTACTTTTACTTTCAGTTTTCCGACCAGTGCTTCCAGAACCAGTTCTTCTTTCAGGCTTGTGGTCAGATCTTCTTTCAGACTTTCTTTGTACTCATCTACAGTCTTTCCGTAATAGTTCTGGATATAATCATCTACGGTCATACCATACTGCTGACAGGTAGTTTCATAAGAATTCATCGTTTTCTCAATTCTCTTATCCAGCAATCCATCCGGTAAAGTTACTTCAGACTCTTCTACCAGTTTCTCCAGATATGCTTTCTGTACCGCTACATCCAGCTGGCTCTGCATACTGTCGTTTACTCTGTCTTTGAAATCTTTGACTGTGGTAAGTCCATACTTGCTTGAGAAGTTATCTGCCACATAATCATCGGTCAGTTTATCCCATGTCATCTCTGCAGGTCTGGATACTTTATTGATCTTAACCGTAAAAGTAACCGGCTGTCCTGCCAGGTCTGTTTTTTCATAATCTGACGGGAACGTAAGATCCAAAGTAACAGTCTCGCCTGCTTTATGTCCTACCAGACCGGATTCAAATCCATCGATAAAAGAACCGGATCCCAGAACCAGATCATAATTACTGCTGCTTCCGTTATCGAACGTCTCACCATTCATCTTTCCTTCAAAATCAATGTTGACTTTGTCTTTTTCTGCTGCCGCATCATCTACTTCTTCATAATAAGTGGTAGAAGAGATGATATTGTTTCCAGCCTCTTTGATATTTTCATCTGTCATTTCGTAGGATTTATCTACTTCGACTTTGATTTTTTTCCATTTGCCAAGTTTTACATAATCGTTGACATCATAGTCTGTACTTTCCAGCATTTCTTTTGCTGTGTATTCTGTCGGTTCTGCACTTACGGATACGGATCCAGATGTATTTCCTGTCTCTGATGCCTTGTTCCCACATCCTCCAAGGACAATTGATGCTGCCATAACGGATGCCAGCACGACTGCTGCTGCTTTCTTCTTCATTACGAGCTCCTTTCGTAATCGTTCAGCACTTCCTTTTTATAAAACGGTTTTTCGTGAAAAAAACTCTCTCTAATGGAACCTGTCCATACATAACTGTTAATCCCCGGCCTCCTCAGCAGATCATTCGGCCTGTACTGAACTTTACTTCCTTTCTTTATTAACTACTGTCTTTTTGTAAACTTCCGGGATCGCCTCCGGTTATTTACGTCATACTATATTAAAATATCACAATTTCCCACAAAAAGGAAGAGTGTATTGATTTTTCTTAAAAAGAATGTTACAATTATTCGGATATTGAAAACAAAATTGAGGGAGGTATTCCAGTGAGTCCAGCAGTCATTACATTGATTATTGTTTGTGCCGCTGTCGTTGCCATTTTGATCGTTATGTACTTCCTTGGAAAGAAGCAGCAGAAAAAACGGGACGAGCAGCAGGAAACTATAGACAGCATGAAACAGACCATTTCCATGCTGGTAATCGACAAAAAGAAACTTCCGCTGAAAGATTCTGGTCTTCCGGCACAGGTTCTTGAACAGACACCGAAATATCTGCGCCGATCTAAAGTGCCGATCGTAAAAGCCAAAGTTGGTCCAAAGATCATGCTTTTTATTGCAGAGCAGAATATTTTCGATGAGATTCCGGTTAAAAAAGAAATCAAAGCTACCGTCAGTGGTCTCTACATTACCGAAGTAAGAGGTCTTCGTGGTCCTCTTGAGAAACCGGTCAAAAAGAAACGTTTTCTCGCACGTCTTATGGGCGAAAAATAATCAAGCTGAAAAAACAGAAGCACCGCTTTAAGCGATGCTTCCTTTTTTTGCCTGAATGCTGATCTGAATGTTACAATCCGCTACCGGCTCATAATTTACATCCAGAATATATCCCACTTTCACATCTATGGAATCTTCTGTTTCTTTCAGGTCAATCTGATTTGCATTGATCCCCAGCATAAGATTGCCATAAGGAGTCTCATAACAGGTCACATTTTTCTTATTTTTCTCAAAGATCATATTTGTATTGGACACGCCTTTTTTCGTAATGCCCACATAATCATCCTGGATCTTGATACGGTTCTTTGTGATGCTTCCATCATCTTCGTCCACTTCATCATACAGGACGTAATGTTTTCCGTTCCTGCAATAATACTGACCGGGAGCGATCAGCTCCACCGGCTGCGCATCATCGTCATCATCCACAATCTGAAATCCGCGGATGGATATCAATACATCTTTTGTCATCTTATCTCCATTCTGTGTCTTGTTTTGTAATAACAATATCTGCAAATTTCTTTATATGAATATCAACGCTGTCATACTCTGTAAACTGTATTATTAACACAATTTCCATATCTCTGTTAATATTCTTCAATCTGAATGAGCTGTGTCGTATCAATGTCATATGGCAGGATGGAATTGGCAAATTTCCGGAATTTGTCCGCAGCATCACTGACATAGAACTGATGCACCGGTCCCTCCGGGATATAATTTCCATCGTTTAAAATATGATTCTGTTCCAACAGCTCTTTCAACTCCAGTGCCGTCTCATATGCCGGGTTGACCAACGTTACGGTCTCCCCTACCACCTGACGGATTGTAGAACGCAACAGCGGATAATGGGTACATCCAAGGATCAGCGTGTCGATACCAGACTCCATCAACGGCTCCAGATAACGGTTTGCCACTTCCACGGTAACCGGGTCTTTCATCCAGCCTTCTTCCACTAACGGCACAAATAACGGGCATGCTTTTCCAAAAACCTGTGCTCTCGGTGCATGGGTATGTATGACTTTTGTATATAACTGACTGGCAATGGTACTTTCTGTGGCGATCACGCCAATCTTACCATTCTGCGTCACTTCTGCTGCAACCTTTGCGCCCGGTTTCAACACACCGATGATCGGAAGATCAATCTCCGGTCGGATTGCCTCCAGAGCCAGGGCGCTTGCCGTATTACAAGCCACTACAAGAGCTTTTACCCCTTTTGTCTTCAGGAAACGGATGATCTGTCTGGAAAAACGAATGATGGTATCCTGAGATTTACTTCCATAAGGAACCCTTGCCGTATCTCCAAAATATACGATCCTTTCTGCCGGAAGTTGGCGCATGATCTCTCTTGCTACCGTAAGTCCGCCCACTCCGGAATCAAATACGCCGATTGGCGCGTAACAGGAAGATATCTCCTTTTGCAGATTCTCTTCTGACATTTCTTTTCCTCCATAATATATCTAATGTACTTTCGGTATGTACCGAGTATAGTAGGATAATTTCATATATCATAAGCAAAAACAGCTTATGAT
>OLRJ01000701.1_pt1 | contig 33022 bp, 23 predicted proteins | sample 1672741 | NCBI WGS metagenome assembly OLRJ01 (sample SAMEA3136719, study PRJEB25190) | human gut metagenome | biome: human gut; feature: human-associated habitat; material: faeces | place: Austria | collected 2013 | reverse complement strand
TGCTTAGAAAAAGGGCTGTCGTATAAACAAAAAATTCGTTTATGCGACAGCCCCTGGGACTCTTGCCGTTTGCGGCAATGGCAGAGGATGCTGCACCGGCAACCGATCCTTTCGCCGATGCAACCACCATCTATGTATCCAATAACGGAACAGGCAATGGTGAGACAGAAGCCACCCCTACGACCTTAAAGGAAGCTGTGGCGCAAATTAACAAAGCAACCCAGAATGGCGACAAAGTCCCTGCTTTTATCATTTCCTTAACCGAGGATTTGAAGTTTCTGGATAATACCGTTATTAATGACGGCGACTTTACATTAAAAAATTACAACACCATGATTCTCGGCAATGGCCATACCATGGAATCTGTCATAGGCATTAAAGCAGATGGTAAAGACACCAATGTATATTTGGGAAATGCCGAAAAAAATGCGTTCACCATCAACGTGGACTCAGACAGCAGCCCTACCCTTGCAATGGGTAACGGTGCAACCATTCATATGTATGACGGCGTAGTCGTTCACCACGGCCCGGCTAATGCCCATTGCGATAGCGCAATTGCTTTGCATCAGACCGGTAAATTTAAAATGCATGGCGGTGAAATCTCGAATTGCCACACCTTAACGGGCACCATTTTTGCAGATGACCGCTCATCAATCACCATTTTGGGCGGTAGCATTCACGACAATAACTGTATCTCAGACTCCGATGGCAATGGCAATGGCGGTGCCATCTGTCTGCACAATCAATCCGAACTCATCATCGATGGCAATGTTGTTTTCAAAAACAACGCCTCAGCCAATAGAGGCGGTGCTATTTACTCACAAAACAGCACCGTATCCATTTCCGGCAAAACACAATTCATAAATAACACCGCTGCAGAAATTGGCGGCGGCGCCATTTTTATGCAATATGGCAACTTAATCATTGACGGCGCAACTTTTTCCGGTAATTCAGCGTTTCTCGGTGGGGCAATTGCTGCTTTTGGTGACAACACAGATGAAACGAAAACAATTCTTGACCTTTCTAACTGTAAATTTACACAAAACACCACCACAAAAGGCTCTGGCGGTGCCATATTCATTCATGACACCCAAACAACCTTAACCGACTGCATCGTAGAAAATAATACGGCAAGCAAAAAAGCCGGGGGTATTTACAGCAATCCGGAACAACGTGTACTAACCTTAGATGGCAAAAACCTCATTCGCAACAACAAAGTCGGAAGCGGTGATAATGCCTTTGACAGTAACCTTTATTTGGAAGTTATCGGTACCGGTAAAACAGCACCTCAAAGCACACTGTTTGTCGATGAAAACTTCAATAAAGATTCTAATATTGGGATAACAATGGAAACGATTGCAGGTGCTGAAGAGAGTGAAAAACCGGAAGCTTCCGTTCCGTTTAGCGTCAATTATTTCGCACACTTAGGTGACATCCATCCAAGCAAGTGCTTCTTTAGTGATGATCCAACCTACCGTGTAGATTGGAGCGAAAACAACACCGAAGCACGTTTGGTAAAGGGTGCTGCTGAATACAAGTTATCCATGAATCCAACCGAACTCTATTTTAGCAGCGAGAATGCCGGCTACGTGGCTCCACCGGCTGCTAAAACCGTTACTGTTACCAACGATGGCAATATGCCAACATCCATTACCCTTCCTAACGATGGCAACTACATCTTTACCCCTACCGGAGATGGTTGGGATGGTCGCACCATCGAAATTCCTGTTAATGGCAAAGCGACCTTTACGGTTCAACCGAAAAAAGGCCTTGCCCAATGTGTCTATGACACTACCGTCGATGTAACTGTTAAAAACAGCGAAGCATTGGCATTGTCCTTGCTTTTTACCGTTAACAAACAGGTGATAGAAGAGGCCGATGACGATATTTTCTATTTTGCTTTAGATAAGATTGACGGGCATGACGGCACGGCTTTGAAGGGTGCGGAATTTGGTTTGTACCTTGACGGCAAGAAGATTGCTACAGCTACTTCTAACAAAAACGGCGTGGTGCTTTTCCATGTGAGTGAAAAGAACTACAAAAAGATGAACAAAAACAGTGATATCTACTACAAGGAATTGACCGCTCCTAATGGCTATGTTTTGGACAGCGATAAGCATTACATCGACAAAAAAGACCTTTATCGCAACAACCAAAACAAGGCCAAAGACCATGCGAAGCTCGTCAAGAACTATGAAAAGTCCACTGAACCATCTAAACCATCTAAACCATCCAAACCATCTGTACCGGGTGATTTGAATGGTGTGGATCACCGCGCTTATGTATTTGGATTTGCGGACGGCACCGTAAAGCCAAACAACAGCATTTCTCGTGCCGAAACAGCCACCATGCTTTATCGTTTGTTGACCGATGAACGCAGAGATGCTATTCATACCACCACCAACCCATTCACCGATGTGTCTGTCAACGCTTGGTACAACGAACCGGTTTCCACCATGGCAAACGGCAAGTATATCATGGGTTACACCGACGGCACCTTTGGTGGACAAAATGAAATCAGCCGTGCTGAATTCGTTGCCATGTTGACACGTTTTGTGGACGTGAAGAAGGGCTCCTTTAGCTTTACCGATGTCCCAAAAACCCACTGGGCGTATGACTGCATTGCAACCGCAACACAAGCCGGTTGGATTAAGGGCTATACCGATGGCACATTTAAGCCGGATCAATCCATCACCCGTGCAGAAGCCGTGTCTATCATTAACCGTGTGCTCGACCGTGGGGTTAGCCGCGGCAGTGAATTGTTGAGCTACAAGGTATGGCCGGACAATAGCCCAACCGAATGGTATTACTACGAAATCATCGAAGCAACCAACGACCACGAATACACCGGCACCCGTCCAAATGAAAACTGGACCAGCCTGACTATTCACTAAGCAAAGCAAAAGACCGCCTACACACCGGGCGGTCTTTTTTTCTGATGCTATATACAAAAATCCCCGCAACCATTGCACACACGCAATGGTTGCGGGGATTTTTCGATGAGTGGATGATGTTTACTACGGCGCATTGTTTCCACGCTGTTTAGAAGAGATTATTCAGCAGCTTCTTCTTGAATGCGTTCGAGCTCGAGGGTAATCAGGCTTTGTACAACCTTTTTACCGTGGGCATCCAATTGGCGATAACGGCTGACGAAGGTTTCTACATCTACTTCATCAACGTTAAGCGGACCACCGCTGAAAAAGTCTAAGGTTACATTCAATTCCTTGGCGAGGGCCATCAAAATGTTGATGTCAACCTTGGTATTGTCTCTCTTAATGATACCGTAGATGGTTTGCGGGCTAATGCCTGCTTCTCTTGCGACACGGTTCACGTTTGTATTGCGATAATTTATCAATTCCTCCAAACGTTTGCCTATAGACATTATTTATCACCTCTATTAACTGATTAACGTCACTTGTCCTATGACATTTCCTATTCATTTTATGATACCACAACCATTTTTGCATTTCTATAAAGATGTAAAAAAGCGACTAAAAATATTCAAAAAAAGACAGATTTCTTGTCGCTCAGATGTTTTATATCATATAGGCTATTAAGCAAAAAAAGAAAAGAATCTGCCCCGTCAAGAGCAAATTCTTTTCTTTTCATTATTTCATCTTCATTCGTTGTTATCATCCACGAAACGGGCAGTCGCAATTACTGCATCACCATCGTCCAATTTCATGATTTTCACGCCTTGGGTCGCGCGTCCTAAGGTTGAAATGTCCCCGACAGAGGTACGAATCAAGGTGCCTTCACGGCTGATAACCATGATTTCCTCGTTGCCACGCACAACCTGTGCGCTTGCAACAAGGCCGGTTTTTTCGCTGACCTTCAAGGTGGTCACGCCCTTACCGCCACGGGTTTGTTTGTGGTATTCGCTTAAATCGGTACGCTTGCCATAGCCATGTTCGCTGATGACAAAGAGTTCGCAATCATCCTTAATCATATCCATGGCCACAACCACATCATCCGCATTCAAGCGCATCGCGCGAACGCCGGCGGTGCTGCGACCGGTTGGATTAACGTCACTTTCATGGAAGCGAATGGCATTGCCACTTCTGCTTACTAAGATGAGCTCGTCTTCACCGGAGGTGATGCGCACGTCTATGAGTTCATCGCCGTCATGCAAATTGATGGCTTTGATGCCATCGTTGCGCGCGGTATGGTATTCGCTGAGAACGGTTTTCTTGATCATGCCCTTGGCAGTCACGCAGGTGAGGAAGCCTTCTTCTTCATTTGCACGCAATGGCAAGACTGTGGTCACCTTTTCGCCCTTGCCGAGCTTCAAAAGGTTAATCATGGCTGTGCCACGACCGCCGCGGTTGCTTTCCAGAATTTCGAAGGTTTTGAGCTTCAAGAGGCGTCCACGGTTGGTAAAGAAGTTCATGGTGTGATGGGTGGTGGTGATGAAGATGTTTTCGATAAAGTCGTCATCCTTCATTTTGGTGGCATTCACGCCACGGCCCCCACGTTTTTGATTGCGGTAGCTGTCCATCGGCATGCGTTTGATGTAGCCGGCATGACTGATGGTAATCACCATGTCTTCTTCGGCAATGAGGTCTTCAACGTTGATGTCGTCCTTGTTATAGGAGATTTCGGTGCGACGTTCATCGCCAAACTTATTGGCAATTTCGGTCATTTCGGTGCGAATGATTTCCATAATTTTGTTTTCATCGGCAAGAATGGCCTTGTATTCAGCAATACGTGCAAGTAACTCAGCCAATTCGGCTTCGAGTTTTTCAACATTCAATCCTTGCAAACGGCGAAGCTGCATTTCAATAACCGCTTGTGCTTGGCGTTCACTCATGCCGAAACGTTCGCCCAAGCGTGCCTTGGATTCGGCGTCATCATAGGAGGAACGAATAATCGCAATGACTTCATCAATATGATCAACGGCAATTTTGAGCCCTTCGACAATGTGCGCACGTTCTTCGGCTTTGCGCAAATCGTAACGGGTACGGCGCACGATAACATCTTCTTGGTGGTCAAGGTAGTGCACCATGATTTCACGCAAGGTGAGAATACGTGGCACGCCGTCCACCAAGGCAAGGTTAATCACGTTAAAGTTGCTTTGCAAGGCCGTGTGCTTAAAGAGCTGATTCAATGCTACCTGAGGATTCACATCGCGGCGCAATTCGATAACAATACGAATCCCTTCACGGTTGGATTCATCGCGCAAGGCCGTAATGCCATCAACGGTTTTATCCTTAACGAGGTCGGCAATTTTTTCTACCAAGCGCGCTTTGTTGACTTGATAAGGGATTTCTGTGACGATGATACGACTCTTGCCGTTGGCCATTTTTTCGACATTGGTGCGGGCACGCACAGTAATGGCGCCACGACCGGTGAGGTACGCATCACGCACACCGCTAAGCCCCATAATAATGCCGCCGGTAGGAAAGTCCGGTGCTTTAACAAGGTTGGCAAGCTTTTCATCGCTGATGGTTGGGTCATCAATCATCGCAACAAAGGCATCGGTCACTTCACGCAAATTGTGTGGCGGCATATTGGTTGCCATCCCAACGGCAATCCCGGATGTACCGTTGACCAACAAATTTGGAAAACGGCAAGGGAGGACGGTTGGTTCCTCGCTGGATTCGTCGTAGGTTGGCGTATAGTCCACGGTTTCTTTTTCGATATCGCGAAGCATTTCTTGTGCCAATTTGGTCATACGCGCTTCGGTATAACGCTGTGCCGCCGCCGGATAGCCGTCAATATTCCCGAAGTTCCCTTGGCCGTCAACCATGGTATAACGCAAGCTAAAAGGCTGTGCCAAACGTACCATACTATCGTACACAGCAGCATCGCCGTGTGGATGGTAGTTTGCAAGCACGTTCCCAACAATGTGGGCGGATTTGCGGTGTGGCTTATCCGGGGTCATGTTGGTTTTTAACATAGAATAGAGGATACGGCGGTGAACCGGCTTGAGCCCGTCACGCACATCCGGCAATGCACGGGCAGTGATAACGCTCATGGAATAGTCGATAAAGGATTCTTTCATTTCATCGACAATATTGCGGCGTTCAATGGTGCCATGGGTATAGTTATTATCCATAAAATGTGCCCTCCTTAAATATCGAGATTATTGACATAACGCGCATTGGCAGTGATAAATTCACGGCGCGGTTCTACGCGTTCGCCCATGAGAATAGAGAAAATATCGTCAGCAATCAATGCATCCTCCATTGTTACCTGCAGGAGAATACGATTTTCGTTATTCATGGTGGTTTCCCAGAGTTCTTCCGGGTTCATTTCCCCAAGACCCTTGTAGCGTTGAATACCCTTGGCGGTATCAATGTCCTTGCCTTCGCCGGCGAGGAATTCACGCAGGGCTTCATCGTTATAAAGATAGTGTTTCTTTTTGCCGCGCTTCACGCTGTAAAGCGGTGGCTGTGCAATATAAACATAGCCGGCTTCAATAAGCGGACTCATGTAACGATAGAATAAGGTCAACAAAAGCGTACGAATGTGCGCCCCGTCGACATCGGCATCGGTCATGATGATAATTTTATGGTAACGTGCCTTGCTCACATCAAATTGATCGCCAATCCCGGAACCAATGGCAGTAATCAAATTGCGGATTTCATCACTGGAAAGAATACGGTCCAAGCGCGCTTTTTCAACGTTCAAAATTTTACCACGCAATGGGAGAATGGCTTGATAGCGACGATCACGCCCTTCAACGGCAGAGCCCCCTGCGGAATTCCCTTCGACAATGAAAAGCTCGCTAAACGCCGGATCACTCACAGAGCAATCGGACAGCTTCCCCGGTAAGCTCGTGCTTTCAAGGGCGTTTTTACGGCGTGTCATTTCACGTGCCTTACGTGCTGCTTCGCGAGCACGGGCTGCCTTGACGGATTTTTCGATAATCTTTTTGGCTTCGCTTGGATGCTCCTCCAAATAGGTGCTGATGGCTTCGCCGGTAATAATGTCCACAATCCCACGCACTTCGCTGTTACCGAGCTTTGTCTTGGTTTGCCCTTCAAACTGCGGATTTGGCACCTTCACGGAGATAACCGCCGTTAAGCCTTCGCGAATATCTTCCCCTTGGAGGTTTTCTTCCTTTTCCTTGAGCAGCTTCATGCGGCGCGCATATTCGTTGATGGAACGGGTCAAAGCGGTTTTGAACCCAAACTCATGGGTCCCACCTTCGTGGGTGTGGATGTTATTGGTATAGCTGTAGAGATTTTCGGAATAAGACTCGGTAAATTGCATTGCCACGTCAACGATGACATCATCCTTTTCCTTTTCAAAAATGATAACGTCCTTATGCAGCGGCTTTTTGTTGCGATTCAAATACGGCACGAATTCGCTGATGCCGTTTGGATGCAAGAACTGCTCGCTCTTTTCTTGGCCTTCGCGCTTATCAATGAGGGTCAAGTCAATGCCGCGGTTCAAGAAGGAAAGCTCGCTCAAACGCTTGGCAATGATATTAAAATCGTAAACGGTGCCTTCTTTGAAAATGGTTTCATCCGGCAAGAAGTGGATGGTGGTCCCGGTTTCAGTTTCAGGGCAAGAGCCAATCACCGTGACTTCACTAGTGATCTTCCCGTAAGCGTAGGTTTGGCGATAAATTTTGCCTCCACGACGTACTTCGGCGCTCATTTCCTTGGAAAGGGCGTTTACAACGCTCATCCCAACCCCGTGCAAACCGCCGGATACCTTGTAGCCGCCACCGCCGAATTTACCGCCGGCGTGGAGCACCGTCATAACAACCTCGAGGGTTGGTTTTTTCATCTTAGGGTGCAAATCCACCGGAATCCCACGACCTTCGTCACGGACCGTAATGGAATTGTCTGCTTCGATGGTTACTTCGATTTTTTTACCGTAACCTGCCAATGCTTCGTCAATAGAGTTGTCAACGATTTCATTCACTAAGTGGTGCAAACCGGCGCTGTCGGTGGTCCCGATATACATCCCCGGGCGCACACGAACCGGTTCAAGGCCTTCTAAAACCTCAATCTGTTCACCGGTATATTGTTTTTCGCTAACCTTGGTTTCAGACACAGAGAGTCTCCTTTCGTTTTATAGCAAGAACATACTAAACAAAATAAACAGGGCCACCACGTAAACGGACAACCCTGTGATTATGCTTTCATCATTTATTAGTGTACCACAACGACGCAAATATTTCAATTTTACGGGCTGTTTTGGCACATAAAAGTCTTTTACTATTCTGAGGTGATTTTCTTTTAATTAAGCCATAGATAAACACCTCTGACAAAACATCTCGTACAAAATACTATCCGGTGCCTTCCGTTGACCGCCTAACGATTTTCTTCAACAAAAAAGCCCACATCCGGTGGATTGGATGCGGGCAAAACAGATGAGCTTTATGCAAACCAGCGCCAATTATAGAAAACAAATTGGCACAAAAACGTCATAAGCAGATAAACAATCGGTTCACGTCTGCTCAAAAGCAAGATGCGCTCCGTTACATGACCCTGAAACAAATAGTTACCGATGCGTCGCCAAAAAACAAAGCCCAAGTAAGTCCCCAGGGTATTCATCAATAAATCTTCTAAATCGACAACACGATTGGTCGGAATCTGCGCCAGCTCAATCGCCACAGACAATGCCGCCCCCATCAACGTCACCTTGATGGCACTGCGATAATGGGTCCAAATATGCGGCACCATAAAGCCCAACGGCATAAAAAGCAGCACATTCAAAAAAGAAGTCAGCATAATCCCGTTTTCAAAAGGCATCCAACAAAAGTGGGCTTGACGAAAGCATGCCGCTAAGCCGCCTTTTTCTGCAATATCCCATACAGAGCCAATGCCCGTCACATAAAACACCGTCCACAAATAAATCACCAGCGCATACGTCCACTGACGATGCTCACGGGTAAGAATGCGCCCAAATCGCAAAATCACACGCTGATAAATCACAACCGGCAAAAAAGTAATGACCAACGAATACAGGATTCCCAACATCTCTTTCACTTCCTTTTCTCTATTTTAGCATTTTTTTGCCACCTCATTGCCGATATTTTGGGACACGCACCTTTTCTGCGAAAAAAATTCTTTATTTATCACATATTGCTAAACAAAAAAACCACTGCAAGCAGGCAGTGGTTGTCAACCGGTGGTCACCTGACCATCCTTAATATGAAAAATCGGGTCATAACCGAAATGATTGAAGGTAAAGTCCAACGCCGTGCCGGTAATAAAGGTTTGGATTTTCTTTTTAATCACAATTTCCATCACAGCATGCTGACGATGATAGTCAAGCTCACTCATGACATCATCCAAAAGCAACAACGGCTTTTGACCCAGCAAATGCTCATAGGCGTCAATCGCCGCCATCTTCATGGATAAAATCGCCGTGCGTTGCTGGCCTTGACTCCCGTAGGTACGCAAATCAATGCCATTTTCATAAAAAATTAAATCGTCACGGTGCGGTCCCACCAAATTTTGCCCGCGCGCAATCTCCTCGGGCTCAAGCTCCTCCAAAAGCTGCATAAAATGTTGCTTCAAATGCGCATCATCCTCATGCAGTACTTGCCCCAAGCTCGATTGATAGGTCACATCAAAATTGGCTGTGCCCTTGGTAAGGAACGCATGCACCTTACGCGCTTGCGGTACCAAAAAAGCCAATAGATTCAAGCGGCGGCGAATCATTTGCACGCCAAAATCCACCATCTGCAAATTCCACGGCACCAACATTTCCTTTTGCACACGTCCGCGGCGAATATCACGCAAAAGCTCACTGCGTTGGCTGCACACACGCTCATAAGCGTAACGAGTGGTATCGTAGTCAACATACAGCGCTTCCAGCTCCCGATCTATAAAATGGCGCCGTTCACTTGGGCCTCCTTTGATAATCGCCAAATCATCCGGCGTAAAAAGCACCGCCGAAAGCCGCGTTGGCAGCTTGCTCATTCGCGTGTACTTTACCCCATTTAAGCGCAAACGCTTGCGATGCACCGCATCATAATAAATTTCCAAATGATGCGTACGCTCGCCCTCGTCCAAAGAAAACATCCCCTGCAAACGAAAATACTGACGATTCCAGTGCACCAATTCCTTGTCCTTGTTGCCACGGAAATTCTTGCCGTAGCACAAATAAAAAATGCTTTCCAACAAATTGGTCTTGCCCTGCCCATTCGGTCCCAAAAAAATATTCAAAGTCGGATAAAGGGAAAGGCGCAACTCATCATAGTTGCGCCAATCCTTTATGGTCAATTCTTTTAAAATCATTTTACTGTCTCAACGGCAAAAGCAAGTAGATATAACGTTCATCATTCTTAGGACGGAACACGCATGGACCCAAATCGCCGCTCATTTCTACATCCAATTCATCATAATGCATCTTCATCAAGGCATCGGTGAGGAAATTGGCATTAAAGAGGATATTCACATCGTCCCCTTCCATGTAGATGTCCATTTCTTCGTTGACCTGCCCGCGTTCGGATGCCGTTTTAATCGAAAGCACACCGCCGGAAATTTGCATGCGAATAACGCTGGTACCGTCACGGTCACGCCCAAACAAAATGGCACGGTCGATGGATTGCTTGAGCGCTGTGCGTTCAATATCAAAATGGGTGCTGTGTGATTTTGGCAAGGCAGCACGATAAGGCGGGAATTCACCCTTAATCAGCTGGCTAATCAACTGTACATTATCGGTATCGAAGAGAATTTGATTCTTAGTCACGGTCATATGAATCACGGCATCCTCTTCGGCAATGGCAATGATTTCCTGCAAAGCGCGTACCGGAATGACCATATTAAAGGCATCCCCAACTTCATTAATCACCTTATCTTGCATCATTGCCAAACGGAAGGAGTCCGTCCCAACCACAGTAAGGTCATTGCTGTTTACTTCAAACAAAAGCCCGGTAAAAATAGGACGCAAATCCTCCTTGCGTGCAGCAAAAGAAGTTTGACGTACCAAATCACTCAAGGTGCTAACAGAAATACTCACACTGTGCAACGGTTCCAAATCCGGCCCTTTCGGAAAATCATAGCCCGGCCAGCCGAGCATTTCAGTTTGGTTCTTTCCATAAGAAATAACCATCTTATCTTCCCCATTGTGGGAGTTGTTATCAAAAACCAAATTGGTATCCGGCAAACGCATGACAAAATCGCGAAAAGCTTTACCGCTGACAACGGTATCGCCTTCTTCGATAACTTCAACCGGTACGGTGCACTGAATGCGTAAACCGGCGTTTTCAATGGTATCGGTGGCAACCATGGTGAGATGTCCACCGCGAGCGGATAGGTAAATACCACTCAAAATTGGCTGTACATTCTTCGCGGACAAGGCGCGCTGAACAATGTTGAGGCCATTGGTGAGATTGTTTTTAATGGCTGTAAATTTCATGGTGCTTTCCTCTTCTTCATTAATACACACTTAGTAGTAGTAGTAGTAGGGCTTGTGGATTCGTTGATAATTGCCTCAAGTGCCGGTCTAAAGCAGGGTTGCGCCTGTCTAAAACTATGTGGATTCGCAAGGCGGGTTTTCCAAACAATCCAAAGCTTTTTTTGTTATCCGCAATAATTCACTTGTGGAAACTGATTTTGGGCAAAAGTTTGGGCAAAACCAAATGCATAAATATTCAAGCGGTGCATAATATGCATGAGAACAGGCTTTGTCAAAATACACAAACATACTCGGAAATAACAGCGCCCTATGCTTTTTTACCCAATTGTAAATGGGAATTTCTGTGGATTTATCCACATTTTCCACAGGATTGTGGAAAACTTTGTGGATAAATCGGCTTATTTTATGGGATTTTTGACGGTTATCCACAGAATTCACAGCATAGTGGCCAAAGTTTTACAAAACCGGGTGGAAAAAGTCGGTTTGTATCAATTTATAGCTTAAAGTTTTACCCAACTTTTTTTCTTGAATATTTTTAGACGTTCTATACATTTTGTGCTTAGGCTTCGATGGCACGGCGGATATTATGGATATCACTTTGCAACAGTGGGTCCTTTTGCAAGCCCTCTTCGATTTTATCGATAGCATTGGAAACCGTGCTGTGATCCTTGCGGAAGAGCTTGCCAATGGCCGGTAAGCTCATAGAAAGCAAGCTGCGGCAGAAATACATTGAAACCTGACGTGGCAAAAGCACTTCCTTTTTGCGGCTGGTGCCCATCATTTTGTCGCGGGAAAGTCCGTAGTATTCGCAAACCTTGGTGATGACAATATCTTCGGTAATGTGCTTTTCGTGCGCCACCTTGTTTTTGATGGTGCGTTCGGCAAGCTCCAAGGTAATCGGTTGATTGGAAATGCGGGCGGTGCTGATCAAGGTTTGCAACGCCCCTTCTAAGGTACGAATATTGACATCGACATTGTCTACAATGTATTCAATGATGCGATTATCAACCTGCGCATTTTCCATTTCCGCCTTTTTTTGCAAAATGGCAATGCGGGTTTCCAGGTTTGGCACTTGAATGTCGCTCAATACGCCGCCTTCAAAACGGGTAACAAGACGCTCTTCCAAATCCGGGATTTCGCGTGGCAGCTTATCGGAGGTGATAATGATTTGACGGTTGTTGTTGCGAAGCTGTTCGAAGGTATGGAAGAATTCTTCCTGAGTCCCTTCCTTACCGGTCAAAAATTGAATATCGTCGATAAGAAGAATGTCCACGTTGCGGTATTTGTTACGAAACGCCGCATTGGTATTGGATGAAATCGAGGAGATATACTCGTTCATAAAGTTTTCGCAGGTAGTAAATTTGATTTTTACATCCGGCTGTGCCTGCAAAATTTGGTAGGCGATGGCATTGATCAAGTGGGTCTTGCCCAAGCCGGAGTTGCCGTAAATAAACAATGGGTTGATGGTCTTCGGACAATCGAGATCGCGAGACATATCGTCGGCAATTGCCTTACAAAAAGCACGGCAGTGTTCGTTGTTTTTGCCGATAACGAAGGTTTCAAAGGTATAGTTTGGTTGCAGCTTTTGCCCGTCCAATACCTCCAAGCGCGGTGCCGGACGTGATGAATCGCCGATATTGTCAAAAAGATTATGGGCTGAATCGGACACCTGGCTGTTCATTTGCTCCACACGCTGGCGGAAAAGGTCTGCATCCACACTGTTTAGAAATTGAATGTTCACTTCTTCGCCCAAAGCCATGCGTACCCATTTCAACAAGGGATCCCCAAATCCCTGTTGGGTGAGACCGGTGAGCATGGTGTCGTTGCTGACTTCGACAACGTATTGATGATCGACGAAGTCAATCGGCATCAGATCACGATACCAGGCATCAAAGACAAAGGGACTCACCTCGTCTTGCATTTTCATGATGGCAGTCTGCCAAGCCTGCATATAACGTTGTTCCATGATGGTTCCTCCAAGGTTGAATCTATTGATTCACATTATCCACAACCTTTGGATGGAAAAACTGTGGATAGTGTGCATTATTATTTTGTCCTATCTTCCATAATAACATACAAAAATCAATTTTACATCCTTTATAAACACAGGGCTGTGGATAAAAAATAGACTTTTCCACAGAGTTTTCAACAATAGGATGTGGAGATATAGGGCAGTCAAAAATAAGATAATACCCCTTTTAGTAGGGGCTGAAGGATAAACGCATGGTTTTCCACATATCCAAAGGGGTATAAAAAAAGTTTTCCACAAGGAAATTTTTTTTTGAAAAAGGCGTAAAAAGCTGATTTTTGGGATTTTCCACAAAAAATAAACAGCCCTATTCTAAAACAGGCGTAATAACGGGAAAAACAAATTTTTGCACTTTTCCACAGCTTTTCTGTGGAAAAGTGCCCGAAAGTGTGGATAATTCTGTGGATATCTTGTGGGTTTTGCACAAAGTGCGGTTTATTATCTTCATTATTATAGAATTTTGTGGGATTGAAGGGTGTACTAGATATTGGGGCGGATGTCGGCTCAAGGCTAACAGTGACGGCGTATAGCCGGTGATGAACAAGAAAGGCGCGTGTGTGAGCGATGCGCTGCACCTTTCGCGGCATGGCGATCATCGTCTAATACAAAGTAGTAACGGACCGATGGCGAGGGTTGCGTCTTCATTAGAAAGAGGCGTTTTGTTTTTGGGCATTTCTCTAACAATGCGCGAAAGAAAGCGGTGAACGGCGTTAAAACGGCAGTAGTTATCTAAAGGTAGTCTTTTTAAGAGTGTCACCCAAAAAGCTTCTATAAATAGCCCTCACATTTCAACGCAATAACTAGATATTGAACGAGGAAAAAAAGAATAATTTCTATGCAAAAAATTAAATAATCACCTTCAAAAAACATTGACTCCTATGGTAAAATATTGTAGTATTAGGTTTGCATGTAAACTAGGTCAGGAGGTGTGAATATGAAACGCACATATCAGCCAAAGAATAAGAAACATAAACGCGTTCATGGCTTCCGTAGAAGAATGCTTTCCAAGAACGGTCGCAATGTCTTGAAGAGAAGAAGAGCAAAAGGAAGAAAAGTCCTCAGCGCGTAATAGTCTATGACACTTGAGATAGAAAGGCCTTCATCATTAGGCCTTTTTTATCTTTATTGTCAAAAAAGGGTGTGAAAACATGCTTGCTTCGCCACGAAGAATCAAAAAGAGAGATGAATTTTCTCATATATATCGTGCAAAACAGTCAAAGGCCAATCGCTATCTGGTCATATATGTGAAAAACAATTCCTTCGATCATGCCAGATTTGGTTTTTCTCTCTCAAAAAAGGTTGTTGGCAAGGCGCATGTCAGAAATTTGTATAAAAGACGCCTATCCGAAATTGTGCGCCTGCACTGGGATGGGTTTAAAGCGGTGGATGTGGTCGTCGTTGCCCGAAAGGCCATTGTCGAACTCGATTACCACCAACTTGAAAAAGAATTTTTGAAACTTGCGGAAAGAAGCGGTATTTATGAATCCCATTAAACGCGGGCTTTTGGCCGCTATACGCTTTTACCAGCAATATTTGTCTGTCTTAAAAGGCGGTCCGACTTGTCGTTTTGTTCCGACCTGCTCGGCTTACGCCATTGAAGCCATCACCAAATACGGAGCACTAAAGGGCGGTGCGTTGGCCCTTTGGCGCATTCTGCGCTGCAACCCATTCTCCAAAGGTGGCTATGATCCGGTACCCTGATTCACCTAAGCACTCGGTTCTAGGAGGTGAACGCCTTTCTGCCTGAGCAGAAGGCCTCATTTGAGCACTTTAGTTAATTTTATGAGTGGGTTCATTCATTTATTATATGAATTCACTGCGACCATCGGTTTCCCTAGCTATGCCTTGGCAATCATTTTCTTGGGGATTATCGTTCGTGTCTTGTTATTGCCGCTTACCATTATCCAAATGAAATCTATGCTCGGGATGCAAGAAATTCAACCTGAGCTTCAAGAATTGCAAAAAAGATACGCTACCAATCGCGAAAAGCTAAGCGAAGAAATGATGAAGCTCTATCAAGAGTACAACGTGAAGCCGGCTGCCGGCTGCTTGCCAATCTTGATTCAGATGCCAATCTTGTATGTGTTGTTCTACGCCCTTCGTGCGTATAACTTTAACGAACATGCATCCTTCTTCTGGATTGATAGCTTGAACAACAATGACCCATTGTTTATTTTACCAATCGTGCTTGCGTTGGTAATGTTCTTCCAACAAAAGCTTGCAATGGGCTCTACCATGAGCGATCCAACCAATCCGGCTAATATGAGCATGAAGATGATGGTTTACATCATGCCTGTTATGATGGGCTTCATGGCATTGAACTTCCCAAGTGGGTTGTGTATTTACTGGATTACCACATCTGTATTCATGATTTTCCAACAAATGTTCATGAATCAATTGCGTAAAAAGGAACTTGAAAAACGCAAGGAAGCACGCGAAAAACGTGCCGCTGAACGCGAAGCTGAACGAATCGCCGCTCAAAAGCGCGGTCAAAACCCTTCCAAAAAGAAGAGTAAACAGCAGTTAAAGAACGAACATAAGCAGAAAAAGCGTGACGCAAAATATAATGCACCTTCCAAAGAAGGTAGCACCGCCACCTATCATCCACCAAAGAAGTAAGCCATTATGGTCCTAAACTTTGGCAAGCATTGCCGGGGGGAAATTTGTAAATGATTGAAAAAATGAAAATCACCGCAAAGACCATTGATGAAGCAATAAAAAAGGCTTCCGATATTTGGAAAATTGACGCAGAAAAAAACGGTTATACCGTTATCCAAGAACCAAGCCGTGGTATTTTTGGCTTGGGCAGCAAGGATGCCATTATCGAAGTCAACAAATACTTGCCTGACACCATTGAAGTGGTCGAAGCACCAAAAAAAGAAGAAAAACCGGTGGTAGAAGAACCTGTTCAACCGGTTGCTGAAGAAAAAGCACCGATTGTTGAAGACGTTGTTGAAACCCCTGTTGTAGAAGAAGAAACCAACATCATCGTGGAAGAAGCACCTACCGAAATCATCGTAGAAAAGCTTTCCGATGCTGTGCCACAAGCCGGTGATAAAACCGCTGAGGAAATCGGCTTGGCATTCTTGGGACCAATTTTTGAAGCCCTTGATGTTGATGCAGTGGTAAAAGTAAGCGAAGATGATAATACCATTCGCTTTGATGCATCCGGCGAACATGCCGGGATTCTGATCGGCCGTCACGGCGAAACATTGAATGCCATTCAATTTTTGATGAGTCTTGTGGTCAATGCCAACATTGAAAGCCACAAGGGCGTTATTTTCGATGTAGAAAATTATCGTGAACGTCAAGTTGAAAAGCTGCAAACACTTGCACTTCGCATGGCAGACAAGTGCCGCAAGACACATCGTCGTGTGACCTTGAACCCAATGAATGCCGCAGAACGTCGCATCATTCACATCACCCTTGAAAATCAAAAAGGCGTGACCTCTTATAGTGAAGGCAACGAACCAAATCGTCGTGTTGTCATCGTAACTGAATAATCAACGACCAAAAGCCCTCTCAGTGATTGAGAGGGCTTTTTTGCGTGGATGTAAATCACAAAAAAACAACATAACAGTGGAAAATGTATTATAAAAAACGCTCTAATTTTTTAAGAGCGCTCTAATTTTCTGAAAATAGAAAGTATTTCCTGCCTGCGTGGGTCGCATTGACAAGGGGTGTCGGTACATGATAACATTCTAGTGTTATAGTAGGAATGCTCGGCGTACCAAATGTGGGGCGACGGGTATTATTTTTATAATCAAATTAGCACTCAACTATAAGAGTGGCTAATAATTCAATAAAGGAGTGTTGCAGATGTTTGTACTGCCTTTATATGACGTGTTGATTCTCCCGGGGGTCAATATCTATGTCAAAATTTCTGAGTTTGAGGAATTTGCATTGCAACCGCCGGATTTTAACGGCGAATGTGTCATGCTGACGGCGCAGGAGCGCAAGCCACGTTATGCTTATAAGCCGGAAGATTTTTATGAAATCGGCGTGCATGGGGTGATTACAGATATTTCCGATGAAGGATTTGTGACCATTCGCAGCGATTCACGTGTGACGGTAAGCAATGTCAAGGTCTTGGATGACGGTACCATTACATTGAACTATCGGGCCCTCATGGATATTGACGATGTGCCGGAAGGGGAACGTGTGGCACGCTTGAACCACATGAAACAGGTACTGTTGGAATTTACCAAGCAATTTGATTGGGCGGCCAAGGTTGAACCAATGATTGATGGCTTTGAAACCATCGAGGAAGCCGGGGTCAGTCTGTCACCGTATCTAACAGCACGCAACGAAGACCGCTACAATATTCTCACCTACGACAGCCGTCGTGGGCGCATGGAAGCGATGGAACAAATCATTTATGAGTTCATCGAAGTGGCAAAGGCAAGTGCCGAAGCCATGGAAAGCCAGCAATGGGAATACGACCAAAATATGAAGGAGCAGGCATTGCGCCGTCAAATTGATGTGCTGCAACGCGAGCTTGATGACATGCATCCGGAAAACAGCAGTGATCTGGATGCCTTTGCGAAAAAAATAGAAACCTTGCCGATGAATGAGCTGGCAAAAAGCGAAGCACGCAAAATTTTGCGCCGTTTGCGTCAAGAAAACGGTGGCGGCAATGAATATGCGCTGTTGTATGACTACATGGAATATCTGTTGTCTCTTCCTTGGGAAAAACAAGTGGCAAAGGACGTAGATGTTCTCAAAGCCGAAGCGATTTTAGACGAAGATCACTATGGACTCAAAAAGGTCAAAGACCGTGTTATTCAGCAGCTTGCGGTTATGGCACTCAAAAAATGCCAATCCGGTTCAATACTCCTCTTTGTCGGGGCACCGGGGACCGGTAAAACAAGCGTGGGGCAAAGTTTGGCCCGTGCCTTGGACCGCGAATGTGTGCGCGTGAGCTTGGGTGGGGTGCGCGATGAAGCGGATATTCGTGGGCATCGCCGGACCTATATCGGTGCCATGGCAGGACGCATTATTGACGGTATTCACAAGGTCGGTGTGTCTAATCCGGTCATGGTTTTGGATGAAGTGGACAAGCTCAGTGCCTCCTTCAATGGCGACCCTGCCAGTGCTTTGCTGGAAGTATTGGACCCGGAACAAAATGCCAATTTTGTCGACCATTATTTGAACGTACCGTATGATTTAAGCGATGTATTCTTTGTTTGCACAGCCAATACCACCGATACCATTCCGGCACCGTTGTTAAACCGTATGGAAGTGATTGAGTTTAACGGTTATACGATGAATGACAAGCTTGCCATTGCAACCCATCATCTATTGAAAAAATCCCTCGATGCCAACGGCCTTCAAGAAGGGGATTTGCATATTCCTGAAGAAACCCTTCGCGCGCTCATTGAAGATTACACCATGGAATCCGGCGTGCGTGGGCTGCGTAAACGTATTGATGCCCTTTGCCGTTATGCGGCGGTGAAGCTTGCCAAAGGCGAACAAGCGCCGTTTACCGTGCATCCAGAGGATTTGCACGATTGGCTGGATATGCAGCCTGTTTTGCACGACCATGTGTTGAAAACCGCTTATCCGGGGGTTGTGACCGGTCTTGCTTGGACCCAATACGGTGGCGATATTCTCTATATCGAAACCCTTCTTACCAAGGGCAGTGGTAAATTACTATTGACCGGTAAACTCGGCGAAGTCATGAAGGAAAGTGCCTATATTGCAATGAGCTTGGTGAAAGCCCTCTTCCCGGATAAAAGTGATCTTTTCAAAGAAAACGATTTGCACATCCACGTGCCGGATGGAGCAGTGCCAAAGGATGGCCCTTCCGCCGGGAGCGCCTTGACCACAGCCATTGCCTCCTTGGTACTCGCTAAGGGCATTGATCCAACCATTGCCATGACCGGGGAAGTATCCTTGCGTGGCGCAGTAACCGCCATCGGCGGCTTGCAAGAAAAGCTCATGGCGGCAAGCCGTGCCGGCATTAAAACCGTGCTTATTCCAAAAGATAACGAACGCGATTTGGCGGATATCGACAAAGAAATTTACGCTGATTTGGAAATTGTACCGGTAGAAACCATCGAAGAGGTGTTGAAAGCCGTAAAATTGTCGGAAAACGACAGTGTGTAAGGCAAATTAACCCGCTGAAACTTAAAAAAACCTGTTTTTTTGCGATTTAGCAAGATTGAACGTTAAATAATACCACAAAAGAAATTAGACGCCGTTTTTCGTGGTTTTTTTGAGAAATCAAGAAAAATACCAAATGTGGAAAATATACATAATGCATACAGCATAGTCATCATTTGAAAAAATACCGACTCCTAAGGGAGCGGTATTTTTTTATGGGCAAAATCAGACATAAAAAAACTTGCTCAAAAGAGCGAGCTAAAATTTTAATCTTCGTCCATGAAAATGCAATGAACCGGGCACATTTTCAAGGCATCCTTGATATCTGCAAGATAATCGGCGCTGACCTCGGAAATTGCCTGTGCTACGCCATGGTCGTTCATCGTGAAAACATCCGGACAAATGGCTTCACAGCTACCGCAGCCGATACAGCTTGCCGTTTCAATGGTGACATAAAGCATAGGGGATTCTCCTTTGTCGGAACAATCGGTGCATAAAATTTTTTGCGGGCTAAACGTTTCCTCGCTAAAGGTCAAAATACCGGCCTTTTGCAATGCATCAGCGGCGATTCCCGGGCGGGCAATCAACGTGCCGGTAAAGGTACCGTCATAGGTCATGTTGATACCGCAAGCCGGGCTTTTGCTTTTTAAGATGGCATAATTGATTTGAAAATCCTTGCAAAGCGCAACGGCGCGTTGGGCGCCGGCTTGGTAGGCGGCAGTTACATCGGTACCTTCCTTGTTAATAACCGTGCCGTTCGCTTGAATTTCTGCCGGTGGGCGTGGTGTATCCAATCCGCCGTAGCATTCCGGACAAAACGGAATATAAGAAAATTGGGGACTACAAGCCAGCAGTCGTTCGTTGGGCTTTGATTTGCCGTCATAGCGGCAGGGAATGCCCAAAAGACAGGCACTGACCAGTACGGTTGGCACAGATTTAGTTGATTTCTCGTTTGGCATGGCGTTTGGCCCTCCTTCCGTTGTATGCCGGGCGAATGCGAAGCAGGCTCAACACCGGCTCGCCGGCATCGTTAACCACCACCTCGGCGATATCAACCCAAAGTTCGTTTTCCAAAGCACTCTTGGCCTTTACCAGATAACGTTGCGGGTCCATGGTGGAATCAATGCGGTAGCAATCCGCTTCAAAAGGCGCTACCAATGCGTAGTCTACCAACATATTGGCAATCATTGTACGCCAAGGCTCGCCTTGAATCACCAATTCAGTCATGCATCCGCAAGGTGAGCGGCGCGTGCTGCCAATGGCTTTGCCGTGTTCGCTATAAATGATCATCGGGCATCGTCCTTTTTGTCATCGTTATTACGGAAAAAATCCGTTGATTATAGTATAACCACATTGGTCTTATTAAACAAGGGAGGTTGAAAAAGGAAAAAATAAAATGTCTACCTATTGTGGACAAAGTGAAATGTGTAGTTAAAAAGTTTGTAAAATAATTATAAAGCGAATTTATGTGTTAATGGGACATTTTCATGACATTGACTAAAAAAAGCAGAGATTGACGGTGAAACATCTGACAACGAATGAATATTTTGCATGGAAAAATTGCAAACATATAGAGGTTGATAGCAAAACGTGAAAGATTGCACTTTTAATAATTTTATAAACTCCTTATAATCTTAAAAAACTGAAATCATATTTTTTCAAAAATGATTAATAAGATTTCCATGGCACACGTACTATAAATTAAAATATTTATAATATTATGGTTTGAAAATAAAAAATATGGAAATCTTAAACGAAAAGGAGTATTCAGTATGTCACAACAAGAAGAAGTCAAGTTAGAGAAGGGCCTCAGCCCTTTAGGCGTATGGGGCTTGGCCCTTGGCGCTATGATTGGTTGGGGTTGCTTCGTAATGCCGGGCGATACCTTGCTTCCAAAAGCGGGCCCGATTGGGGCATCTATCGGTTTGGCACTTGGCGCATTGATGATTGTTATCATCAGCTTTAGCTACAGCTATTTGATTGGGAAGTATCCGGTAGCCGGTGGGAGTTTTATTTATACCGATACTGCATTTGGTAAAACACACGCCTTTCTCTGTGGTTGGTTTATTGCGATTGCTTATTGGGCGTTGATTCCAATGAATGCAACCGCCGTTGGACTGGTTGCACGTTACATTTTACCCGGCCCGCTTCAAACTTTCCCACTCTATGATATTGCCGGCTGGACCGTATATGGTGGGGAGCTTATCGTTGATATATTGGCCATTATTATTATTGGCCTTGTCAATATGCGTGGTGTTCAATCTGCTTGTTGGTTCCAAACCGCCGTTGCAATGGGCTTGGTGGGTTCCATCCTCGTTATTGCTTCCGTTATTCTGATTGGCGGTGTGGAATGGTCAAATCTTCAACCTTATTTTGCACCTGAAAAGACGACACTTGGTTCTATTTTTGCGGTTACTGCGTTAGCACCTTGGGCATATGTAGGTTTTGACTGTATTCCGCAGGCATCCGAAGAATATGCATTTTCCAATAAGAAAACCAAAGTGCTTTTGATTTCTTCTGTTTCTATGGCTGCACTGATGTATATGATTATGAACATTGCAACCGCAGTCGTAGAACCATGGCAACAATACATTGTTGACAACAAGGCATGGCCTACCGGTGCTGCCGTTGAATCTCTTATCGGGACCTTTGGTCTGATCCTTCTCGCTATTGCCATGCTTTGCGGGATTATCTCCGGGCTGAATGCATTCTATCTTTCCGGTAGTCGCTTGCTTTATTCCATGGCGATTGCGGAAGCAATTCCAAAATCCTTTTCAAAGCTGGATTCAAAGCATCACGTGCCACGAACCGCCATCATCTTTATGATGACATTGGCTATTATTGCGCCATTCTTTGGTCGCGAAGTATTGGGGTGGCTTGTAGACATGACTTCTGTTGGGGCAGGCATGGGCTTTACCTATACCTGTGCAAGTGCACTTAAGATTGCAAAGCGCGAAGGCGATAAAGATCAAGTCATCATCAGTGCCATTGGTCTTGCGTTTGCAGCCTTCTTTATGCTGCTATTGGTGATTCCAAAATCACCGGGCTTTCTCTCTATCCAAGCGTGGGGCTTCCTCCTCGTATGGTTTGCTATCGGTGCGGTGTTCTTCTTCTTAAACCGCAAGCGCTACTATGCATCCACTGCGCTTCAAGAAAAGATTTCAAAAGTTTGCGCAGAAAACAGAGAAGATTGTTAAAACATTTTTTCACAAAAGAACTCCTTTTTATTAAAAACCTCACAAAAAAACGTCCGTTGTTGAAAAACAGCGGACGCTTTTTTGTGAAATAGCGAGTCAAAAGGTAGGATATAAAAATGACTAAAAAAAGAGGTCCTAAAAACGTGATTTTTAATTTTGCACTATATATATAGGAAAAAAGATGAAACAAAAGATTTTGAACCATATATATAGGAAAGAAACGTTTCAAGATTGAAATGCCGTTTATTGCAACAAGAACCAAATCGGCAAAAATACGATATAAAAATACGGTGAACTAATTATGTTAATCAATAAAATGTTGCATGCAATCGTTGCAATGGTGCAAAATTGACCGGTAAAAACATGGTAATAGGCACTTGATTTTTTGATAAACACACTTTTATACTGCATGCCAAGTAAAGGCCTTGCAAAAATTTTTGAAAAATCACGTGAAACAAGAGTAAAAACAAGACACGCGGTTGCGTCCAAAAAAGGTGATTTTTGTAGCGAATTTCACCCAAAAAAGATCGTGTTGTTCTCACGGATTTTTCGGTCATCAGTCAAAGGAGTGTCCGTCCATGTCGCAACAAGAAGATGTACAATTTGAGAAAGGCCTCAGCCCGTTAGGTGTTTGGGGTCTTGCCCTCGGCGCTATGATTGGTTGGGGTTGTTTCGTAATGCCGGGGAATACCTTGCTTCCAAAGGCAGGTCCTCTCGGCGCATCCATCGGGTTGATTCTCGGTGCATTAATGATTATCATTATCAGCTTTAGTTACAGTTACTTGATTAGTAAATATCCGGTAGCCGGCGGTGAATTCGTTTACGCCGATACCGCATTCGGTAAAACACATGCATTCCTCTGCGGGTGGTTCATTGCGATTGCATATTGGTCCTTGATTCCAATGAACGCAACAGCGGTTGGCTTGGTTGCCCGCTACATTTTCCCTGGTCCGCTTCAAGTTTTCCCACTCTATGACATTGCAGGGTGGACCGTATACGGCGGGGAACTCATCGTTGACATTTTGGCAATTATCATTATCGGTATTGTAAACATGCGCGGTGTTGAAGCTGCAGGTTGGTTCCAAACCGCTGTAGCACTCGGTTTGGTAGGCTGCATCCTCGTTATTGGTGCAGTTATTCTCGCAGGCGGCGTTGATTGGAGCAACCTCCAACCATACTTCGCACCTGAAAAGACCACCTTGGCTTCCATCTTTACCGTTACCGCTTTGGCACCATGGGCATATGTAGGGTTTGACTGTATTCCACAGGCATCCGAAGAATACGCCTTCTCAAATAAGAAAACCAAGGTGCTCTTGATTAGCTCTATTTCTGTGGCTGCACTTATGTACATGATTATGAACATTGCAACCGCAGTTGTAGCACCATGGCAACAATACATCGTAGACAATAGCTCTTGGCCTACCGGTGCTGCTGTTGAAACCCTCGTTGGGACCTTCGGCTTGATTCTCCTTGCTATCGCTATGCTTTGTGGGATCATTTCCGGTTTGAACGCATTCTACCTCGCAGGTAGCCGTTTGCTCTATTCCATGGCAGTTGCAGAAGCAATTCCATCCAAGTTTGCTGTGCTCGACCCTAAGCACCACGTACCACGTAATGCGATTATCTTCATGATGGCACTTGCTATCATCGCACCATTCTTTGGTCGTGAAGTATTGGGCTGGCTCGTAGACATGACCGCAGTAGGGGCAGACATGGGCTTCACCTACACCACCGCTGCTGCCTTTGTTATGGCAAAGCGTGCCGGTGATAAGAAGCAAATGGTTGTTTCTGCATTCGGTTGCGGTTTTGCAATCTTCTTTATCTGCCTCTTGGTACTCCCATTTGCACCGGGCTTCTTGAGCCCACAAGCATGGGCCCTCCTCTTTGTATGGCTCGGCATGGGTGCAATCTTCTTCGCAATCAAGCACAAAACCTACTATGCATCCACTGCATTGCAAGAAAAGGTTGCTGTTATCTGTGCTGCTAACGCAGAAAATGAAGATGTACAAGAAGCATTTGATTGTGAACATCCAAACAACAAATAATAGAATGCTCTCTTATGGGTTCGTATTGATACCCGCTGTTAAAAATTGCTAATCCCTATTTACTCTTGAACTAGTGTTTGCAAGAAAACCTGCTCAATGGACGGAGCAGGTTTTTTTGCGTTTTCAGGATAGTATAAAAAGAACCGGCTTCGCATAGGATGAATGAAATGATACCATATCGGTTATAAAATATATAAATAAAACCCGTTTTGAATATAAAAATAAAACTTATGGAAAACAGGTGGTTTTCATATAAAAAAACAAAAGTAACCCCCTTTGTGTATAAGGAAAACCCGTTGTTTATTTCAGTCATTGGTTGCATAGTTTAGAACGTTGTAACTGATTAATGCAAAAAAAGGGTTTATTATTTCAAAAAACCTGCTTATAATTTCAAACTAAGAAAGGGCAACAAATGGTAATAATGCGTCCAAATTGTCAACTCGGTGTTGACAAATTATTACCAAGCCGATGTTGTTCCTTCACATTTAGGCACGAAGGTGCTTGGATAATAGTTTGAAGCTTTGCAAACAATGGGAAGGCGGACGACTAAGGGTAAAATGCAACACTAGTTCAAGAGTAAAGGAGAGGTAATATGTCTCAACAAGAAGATGTACAATTTGAGAAAGGCCTAAGCCCATTAGGCGTATGGGGGCTCGCCCTCGGCGCTATGATCGGCTGGGGCTGCTTCGTAATGCCGGGCAATACCTTGCTTCCAAAGGCTGGTCCTATTGGGGCGTCCATCGGGTTGGTTCTCGGCGCAATGATGATTGTTGTCATCAGTTTCAGTTATAGTTATTTGATTAGTAAATATCCGGTAGCCGGCGGTGAATTCGTTTACGCCGATACCGCATTCGGTAAAACACATGCATTCCTCTGCGGGTGGTTCATTGCGATTGCATATTGGTCCTTGATTCCAATGAACGCAACAGCGGTTGGCTTGGTTGCCCGCTACATTTTCCCTGGTCCGCTTCAAGTTTTCCCACTCTATGACATTGCAGGGTGGACCGTATACGGCGGGGAACTCATCGTTGACATTTTGGCAATTATCATTATCGGTATTGTAAACATGCGCGGTGTTGAAGCTGCAGGTTGGTTCCAAACCGCTGTAGCACTCGGTTTGGTAGGCTGCATCCTCGTTATTGGTGCAGTTATTCTCGCAGGCGGCGTTGATTGGAGCAACCTCCAACCATACTTCGCACCTGAAAAGACCACCTTGGCTTCCATCTTTACCGTTACCGCTTTGGCACCATGGGCATATGTAGGGTTTGACTGTATTCCACAGGCATCCGAAGAATACGCCTTCTCAAATAAGAAAACCAAGGTGCTCTTGATTAGCTCTATTTCTGTGGCTGCACTTATGTACATGATTATGAACATTGCAACCGCAGTTGTAGCACCATGGCAACAATACATCGTAGACAATAGCTCTTGGCCTACCGGTGCTGCTGTTGAAACCCTCGTTGGGACCTTCGGCTTGATTCTCCTTGCTATCGCTATGCTTTGTGGGATCATTTCCGGTTTGAACGCATTCTACCTCGCAGGTAGCCGTTTGCTCTATTCCATGGCAGTTGCAGAAGCAATTCCATCCAAGTTTGCTGTGCTCGACCCTAAGCACCACGTACCACGTAATGCGATTATCTTCATGATGGCACTTGCTATCATCGCACCATTCTTTGGTCGTGAAGTATTGGGCTGGCTCGTAGACATGACCGCAGTAGGGGCAGACATGGGCTTCACCTACACCACCGCTGCTGCCTTTGTTATGGCAAAGCGTGCCGGTGATAAGAAGCAAATGGTTGTTTCTGCATTCGGTTGCGGTTTTGCAATCTTCTTTATCTGCCTCTTGGTACTCCCATTTGCACCGGGCTTCTTGAGCCCACAAGCATGGGCCTTCCTCCTCGTATGGCTCGCTATGGGTGCAATCTTCTTCGCAATTAAGCACAAAACTTACTATGCATCCACTGCATTGCAAGAAAAGGTTGCTGTTATCTGTGCTGCTAACACTGACGATAAGGAAGTACAAGAAGCATTTGATTGCGAACATCCAAACAACAAGTAATCTTTACCCAAAAAAGTCTAAATCTACCCAAAAATTATTGCCTGCCGGATTTCCGGCAGGTAATTTTTTTGTGCGAAAATAAGGGTAGTGTGTGGAGCAGCTTTTGAGCGTTATAATTATAGAAAGAAGATAACGATGATGCCTACCAAAAAGTCACCCAAAAGCACCTGCCATGAAGTAAAAAAACAACTGAAAATGAAACGTTGCAATTAATGTCTGCAAGTATAATAAGGTGGCATATTTTTTGAATAATTAAACAGGTTAACCACTAGCGGTAGGGAGCACAGGCGGCTAACATACTAAAATGCTGACGACATTTTTGGAAGAACAAATGATTGCTATGCCAAAAAAACAGCTCAACCATGCGCCTTGTGAAAACGCGCACATTATTAATAGCTGCTCTAAAAAACTTGCACACAATCATAGATGCAATTAATATCCGATATAGTTCAGCTTGACAAAAGATAAATTCTGCACTATTCTAAAGAAGGTAAGAAAATTCCATATAAAGCGACATTTACATGGGATTTTAAATGTCTGTTAACGAAAGAAAATAGGCATTAAAAAATATTTTTTTATTTCTAGGAGGCATAACAATGGCTAATGAAATGAATAATCCTTTCGTTAGAGCACAAGCCCAAGTGAAAACTGCTTGTGACAAATTAGGTTTAGAACCAGAAGTTTACGAACTTCTCAAAGAACCAAAAAGATGCATCGAAATCTCCATCCCAGTTCGTATGGATGATGGTAGCTTGAAGACCTTCAAGGGCTGGCGTTCCTGCCACTGCGACGCTGTTGGTCCAGCTAAGGGCGGTATCCGTTTCAACCCTGGTGTAAACGTTGACGAAGTTAAGGCTTTGTCCATCTGGATGACCTTCAAGTGCAGCGTTACCGGTATTCCTTACGGCGGCGGTAAGGGTGGCGTAATCTGCGATCCTCTCAGCCTCTCCGATAATGAATTAGAACAAATTTGCCGTGGCTATGTAGATGGTATCTACAAGTACATCGGTGAAAAGATCGACGTTCCAGCTCCAGACGTTGGTACCAACGGCAAGTGCATGAGCTGGATGGTTGACGAATATTGCAAATTGACCGGCGAACAATCCTTCGGCGTTCTCACCGGTAAGCCAGTTCCATTCCATGGTTCCCTCGGCCGCGATGACGCTACCGGTTATGGTATCTCCATTTGCGTACGTGAAGCTTGCAAAAAGCTCGGCATCGACTTGACCCAAGCTAAGATTATCGTTCAAGGTTTCGGTAACGTAGGTTCTTGGACTGTTGAAAACGTTGAAAAACTCGGCGGTACTATCGTTGCTGTATCCGAATGGGATCCAGAACACGGTGCATACGTTGTTTACAACGAAAACGGCTTGAAGTATGATGACTTGGCTGCTGAAAAGGCTGCTAACCGCACCCTCTACAACCTCGCTGGTGCTCAACACCTCACCATGGAAGAATTCTGGGCTATGGACGTAGACGTTATCGTTCCAGCTGCTCTTGAAAACTCCATCACCGCTGAAGTAGCTAAGACCATCAAGTCCAAATTGATCGTTGAAGCTGCTAACGGTCCTACTACCACCGATGCTGACGAAGTATTAAAGGAAATGGGCGTTACCGTTGTTCCTGACATCCTCGCTAACGCTGGTGGCGTAACTGTATCCTACTTCGAATGGGTACAAAACCGTTATGGCTACTACTGGAGCAACGAAGATGTAGCTGACAAAGAAGAAAAAGCTATGGTAGCTGCATTCGAAGCTCTCTGGGCTCTTAAAGAAGAATACAACGTAACCTTCCGTGAATCCGCTTACATGCATTCCGTTAAGAAGGTTGCTGAAGCTATGAAACTTCGTGGCTGGTATTAATCTGAATACCGCTAATCTTTAACGAGAAGATTAGAAGAAGCAGACCCTTGTGGTCTGCTTCTTTTTTTTATGCTTCTTTCTGGTAAAATCGGTGTAATATTTAACATAAACTTAACACCGCACCCCCTTTTTCCTTGACAATGCTGTGATATGATGATAGCACCTTAAAGAATAAGAAGGGAGTGAGGAATCATTGAAAATTAAATTTGAAGATGTGAAAGACGATGCCACCGTTTGCACCTATATTGAAAAAGCGGACCGCACCTTGATGGGGATGGGCTTTACCGAGCACAGCTTTGCCCACGTGACCCATGTGGCATCTGTGGCGGGAAAAATTTTGAAGGAGCTCAATTACAGCAAGGAAGACCTTGAAATTGCGCGGATTGCAGGCTATATGCACGATATTGGCAATGTTATCAACCGTCACGACCACGCACAAACCGGCGCACTCATGGCGATGCGTATATTGGATCACATGGGCATGCCTGCCGACCAAGTGGCAGCGGTGATTACCGCTATCGGCAATCATGACGAGCCCAACGCTTATCCGGTGGATGCAGTGACTGCCGCCATTATCATTGCCGACAAAACCGACGTGCGCCAGACTCGCGTGCGCAACAAGGACGTGACCAACTTCGATAAGCACGACCGTGTAAACTACGCCGTAAAGCAAAGCACCGTGTGTGTGCGTGATGGAAAAATCATCGAAGCGAGTCTTAAACTCGACAAGGATATTTGCTCTGTCATGGATTACTTTGAAATCTTCCTTGAACGTATGATTCTTTGTCGCAAGGCCGCCGAGCAGCTGGGCTGTGAGTTTAGCCTTGTCATCAACAAAGAGCGCGTGATTTAAGAAACGGTGAGAACGAGAAGGTTCTCGCCGTTTTTTTGTGCCTGTTTCAAATGAAAAATAAGCGCACTTTTGGCAGAAACGCACCAATGTGCTATACTTTGATAAAATCACAGTGGCGATACCTACGCCCAAAAGGAGGAAACCAATGACCGTAAAAGGCAGTACCTTAAAATGGATTGCCATCGTTACCATGTTTATCGACCATTTGGCGGCGGTGGTACTGATGCCGGCCTGGGGCATTGTCGGCCCGTTACGCCTAGCAGAAGCGTGGGCGTTGGGTGATGGTGCTTTGCTCACCTTTGTGATGCGCCAAATCGGTCGGCTGGCCTTCCCGATTTTTTGCTTTCTCTTGGTCGAAGGCTTGACACACACCCATAGCCGGGCGCTGTATTTGCGCAATTTGTTGTTGTTGGCTGTGATTAGTGAAATACCGTTTGACCTCTGTATATCAGGGCGCGCTGTCTATGGTGTCCATCAAAGTACCATTTGCACCCTTGTATTGGGCTTTTTGGCATGCTGGGGCATGGATTGGCTCGAAGACCATACAACGCCGACATATTTGCCCATAAAAAATCCGCTCTTTTGGGTGTCATGATGGTGCTCGCATGGCTGTTCAAAACCGACTACGCTGCCTTTGGCGTGGCGCTGATTGTGCTTTTATACATCCTGCGCAGCAATCGCGCCGAGCAATGCCTGTTGGGGGGCATTGTCTGCCTGTTCGGCGAACCGGCGGCGGCCTTGGCATTTCTCCCTATTTACCTGTATAACGGGGAACGTGGGAAACAGTTAAAGCTATTGTTCTACGCCTTTTATCCCGTCCATCTCCTTGTGCTATATTTCACACGGTTATGGTGGCTGGGCTGGTAACGGTCAATCAATGCCTGTGTGCCACGGTAGCAACGCTTGTTAGCAAACCTTCATAGGACCGACACATTGTTTTCATTTTTTCCCAACATATCCTCTAAATAGCTATGATATACTGACGGTGTCAGTTGAGGTTGTCGTTTTTCTCCTTTTTTTCAGCAGCCTCAAGCTGGATGATAGACTATTGTAGGTCATTTCTGTTTCGGTTTTCCCTTTTTTCCGAAACGGTTGACACCTCAAGCCACAGAAAAAAGACAGCAACCACAGCGATTGGGTTGCTGTTTTTTTTTGCGCGCCGAAACAAGCACTTGATATTTATCTTGGTAATATCCACACAATATCCTGACATTTTCGCCCCTTTTCGGTGATACAATAAAGCCATCAGTTGAGGCCGTTCCCCCAAAACGGTTACTTGGACTGACTCCCCTTTTTTTCACGTGTGCATTTTATGAAAATTGGAAACCCCGGTAGCTCCCTCTCCGGGGTTTTTCCTTTTGTGCACAAATAGACCGATGACCTCGCCAAACGAAGCGAGGTTTTTTGCTTTTTGGAAGCGGATAACAGGTATAGAAAACAATGAATAGGGTGCAAAAAGGAGGCGGTTGCGCTTATCCTACTCGCACGCTATACTATAGAAAACACAAAAATAATTCGCTAACAATAAAGGCTCAGCAAAGGAGTGAACCATTATGAAAAAATTAGGATTGGCGCTATTGTTTGTGGCGCTGGCTGCTGTAATTGGCGTAGGCGCCGGGTATTACTTTTTCGTAACCCAGCATCAGCAGACAGCGAGCTCGGCGGAAGCCATCACCGCACAAGCAGCCGAGGATATTGCCCTGAAAGATGCCGGTTTGACAAAAACAGAAGTCGGCGGCTTAAACAGCCACATGGAACGTGATGACGGAAGAAAATATTATGACGTGCAATTTACTGTCAAAGGGGAAGATGGATCGAGCACCCTTTATGAATACGAAATAGATGCAAAAAGCGGTACCGTTTTTTCCCGCGAGCAAGAAGGCACCATCAATGCGAGCGCACAAAGCACCACACCGCAAACAAGCGGCGAAATCACTGCCGATGAAGCCAAGCAAATTGCCCTCAACCATGCCGGTGTCAATGAAGCAGACACATACTACGTGGATGTAGACTATGAGCGCGAAGAACACGGCAACGAATGGAGCGTGGACTTTGAAACAGCCACCACCGAATACGACTATAGCATTAGCGCCGCTGATGGTAGCATTTTGGAAGCCGCCAACGAACAACGCCATTAATCACATCAACCCAACCTAAACCAATCCCTGATAACCGGCGATTGGTTTTTTTGTGTGCCGGGTGTGGTCTAAAAAAGTGTATTTATAAATAGGAAGCAACCAATAGCCACGACTACGAACGCAAAGCCAACGGCAGCGAAAAGTGGACCGCATTAAACAAAGTACCGGGTGTTATGCACTAACGCTGAAATTTGCGAAAAACAAACACAGTATGACGTTGGATACACATAAAGCAGCTTGTAGGAAATAGCAACCGGCTATCGGAATAGATGCAAGTATCCGGCTAGAACGCAAAAACCAAAAGCCTCATGCCCACACCGTTAAGGTGTGGGGCATGGGGCTTTTAATATATTGGGGATTGTGCGCCAAAATCGCGCGTTAAAGGGGCGTTATCATCACAACCTATGCTATATTAGCTTGACTAATCAGACTCTTTGGAGGCGAAAATAATGAAGGAACGGACCTATCAAACGCCTTGCGGAACAATACATTATTGGGCGAGCATCCTAAACTTGGATGCGCCCACGCTTGTTTTTTTGCCGGGACTGACCGCTGATCACAGATTGTTTAATAAACAAATTGAGTACTTCGAGGGAAAGCATAACGTCATGGTGTGGGACGCACCGGCGCATGCATCCTCGTGGCCGTTTCGATTTGACTTTGACCTCTTTGACAAGGCGAGATGGCTAAATGGGATTCTTGAAAAGGAAGGCATCACCAAACCGATTATAGTCGGACAGTCAATGGGCGGATACGTGGGACAGGTCTACGCGCAGCTTTATCCAAGCAAGCCGGCCGGCTTTATTGCCATTGACTCCGCACCCTTGCAAAGAAAATACATGACGACCGCTGAGCTTTGGCTTTTGAAAAGAATGGAGCCGGTATATGCACATTATCCATGGAAGCTACTCGTAAAATCAGGGCCTGAGGGCGTTGCAACCTCTGCCTATGGCAGAAGCTTAATGCGTGACATGATGCGGGTCTATGACGGCAACCAAAAGCGTTATGCAAAAATAGCAGGGCACGGCTATCGTATATTGGTCCGGGCGATAGAGGAGAATTTGCCATATGCGCTTCAATGCCCGGCGTTGCTACTATGTGGGACTCGGGACCATGCCGGCGCGTGCAGACGGTATAACAAAGCATGGCATCAAAAGACGAACATTCCCTTGAAGTGGATTGAAGGCGCCGGACATAATGCCAACACAGACAAGCCGGCGATGATAAATCATCTCATCGAAGAATTCCTATCAGAGATCTGCCGGGGCTAATGTCGGTTGTACGGTAAGGAACAATTTACAGCACATTATATAGAAGGAAAACACACACAGAAAAAAAGAAACAAAAAAACACAAAATAAGAGTTGACAACAAAAAGGAGTGCGCGTATAATAATCAATCGTTGGC
>OLRJ01000699.1_pt1 | contig 33069 bp, 26 predicted proteins | sample 1672741 | NCBI WGS metagenome assembly OLRJ01 (sample SAMEA3136719, study PRJEB25190) | human gut metagenome | biome: human gut; feature: human-associated habitat; material: faeces | place: Austria | collected 2013 | reverse complement strand
TAAACATGTAAACCCATTTTGCCATTTTACATTTTCCTCCTAATTATTGTTCTTTAAAACATAAAAAATGTATGTTTTCTACGCACATAATTATTTTATAGATTTATCCTTCATTAGTCAAGGTTATTCTTCCAAAAAACAGCAATTTCTCTTGTGAAATATGACAGATTTTCCAGTTATATTTTTCACAGATTGTATTTTTCTCGTTATCATCTGAAAAATGTGCTAAAATAGAAAAAAACATGCAGCAATTCCGAGGTAATATTACCCGAATGCTGTCATACAGGAGGTTTATCATGACACGAACGATTGAAAACAGCTTTCTTAAGATTTCCGTTTCCGATCACGGTGCTGAACTCACCGGCATCTATGACAAGACTAATGACAGGGAGATCCTCTGGCAGGCAGATCCGGCTTACTGGAAACGCCATGCGCCTGTACTTTTTCCCAACGTGGGACGTAACTACAAAGATATCTGGCGTCTGAACGGAAAGGAATATCCTTCCAGCCAGCACGGCTTTGCAAGGGACAGCGATTTTATCTGCACGGATATCACCGATACTTCCCTTTCCTTTGTCCTTAAGTCCTCTGAAGAAACCCTGAATGTTTATCCGTTTGCTTTCGCTCTGAAGATCACCTACACTCTGAAGAACCACGACCTGGAAGTATGCTGGGAAGTAGTTAATAATGATTCTGAAACTATGTATTTTACCATCGGCGGCCATCCGGCATTCCGTGTTCCGGTACGTGAAGGCGAATCCCAGAGTGATTACCGTCTTGCTTTTGAAGGCCTGGACACTCTTACCTATCTCCTTATCGATACGTCTGTAGGAACAGTCCTTGCTGACGAGCCACATACACTTTCCCTTGAAAACGGAACCTGTTCCATTGCTCCTCACATGTTTGATAAAGACGCTCTTGTTTTTGATAACGGCCAGATCCAAAAGGCCGGTATCCTCTTCCCGGACGGAACTCCATATCTGACACTTACCAGTGAGGGCTTCCCGAATTTCGGTATCTGGTCCGTACCCGGTGCTCCCTTCGTATGCCTGGAGCCGTGGATGGGACGCTGTGATGACTGTGGTTTTGAAAAACCTCTTTCCGAAAAAGCAAATATCAATGTGCTGAAACCGGATGAGGAATTTATCAAGAGCTATCAGATCACCGTACACTGAGCTATGATAAAAAAAGATCCGCCATACATCGGCTTTTTCAGCTGTCTGTATGACGGATCCTTTTATTTATCTTACTGTCTCAATACGCTCTTATTCTCTCACAAAATGATACTGATAAGCTCTGTACTCCCCAAACTCTGCAGGAAGCGGCATTCCACCATGCATCAGAGCAGCTCCGGAATAGATCCTGCCGGTAGTCTGTTCCTTATAAAGTGCACTCTCATCAAGGCCGCGAAGCTGCACATAATTCACAGTCATATTTCCATGGATCTCCTCCATGACAACATTGAGCAGAACTTCTTCCTGAGAATTTCCAACGATCTCCCATGCACAGACCTCACTCTTAAACGGATCTGTCAGGCGATAGTACCGTCCGTTCTGGATCAGTGGCGCATATTTACGGAATTCCCCGATCTGGCTGCGGACCTCATCTTTTTCTTCCTCAGTCAGCTTCAGAAGATCCAGCTCGTAGCCGAAGGTTCCGGACATGGCAACCACACCTCTGGTATGTAACGGGGTGATCCTTCCTGTCTGATGGTTCGGCACTGCAGACACATGTGCTCCCATGGCCGATACCGGATATCCGAAGGAAGTGCCATACTGGATCCGAAGCCTGTCAATAGCATCAGAGTTGTCGCTGCACCAGATCTGCGGTGTGTAATACAGCATGCCTGCGTCAAATCTTCCACCACCGCCGCTGCAGCCCTCGATCAGAAGATCCGGATAACGGTTCACCATACGGTCCAGAAAATCGTACAATCCCAGGACATAATCATACATTACACGTCCCTGATCCTTTGTCATTACGGAAAATACATCCATCAGGCTTCGATTCATGTCCCATTTAACGTACTCAATATTGGCATTATCCAATACCGCACTGATCTGTCCGAAGATTCCGTCTACAACTTCTTTTCTGGAAAAATCAAGTACCAGCTGATTTCTGGATCTCACTGGTTTTCTTCCCGGAATCGTAAGTGCCCAGTCCGGATGCTCACGGTAAAGATCACTGTCCTCAGAGATCATCTCAGGCTCGATCCAGATACCGAATTTCACTCCGATGTCATTGACTCTTTTTACCAGTCCGCCGAGAGTCTCTCCAAGCTTCTTCTCATTGACATACCAGTCCCCAAGACCACTGTTGTCATCGTCACGTTTTCCAAACCAGCCGTCATCCAGAACCAGCATATCGATACCAAGGCTCCTTGCCTCTTTTGCCAGATTATATAAAGTCTCCCCTGTAAAATCAAAATATGCTGCCTCCCAGCTGTTTACCAGCACCGGACGGACCTCTGTCTTATATTTACCACGGCAGATATGATGACGGATGCAGCTGTGCAGATTCTGGGAAAGACGGTTCATTCCCTGATCTGTGTAGCTTAAGATCACCTCAGGTGCATAGAAGGTCTCCCCGGCTTCCAGCGGATACCGGAAGCACTCCTCCTGTACACCAAGGAGCATTCTTGTCTGATTGTACTGATCTTTAAGAACCTCACCCTGGAAATTTCCACTATATACAAAGGACATAGCATAGCAGCCTCCATGATCCTCTGTTGTGTCCTTCTCTGCCAGGATCATCATCGGATTATACTGATGACTGGATGTACCACGGACACTGCCGATCATCTGACTTCCGTGTGCTACTGGAACCCTCTGCAGATTCCGCTCCATGGCATGTCTTCCGTAAAAAGTAAGCAGGTCATAATCTCCGTAAAGAAAATCCAGTTCTGCGGACATCACCTTGTTCACATAGATCTTCTCACTGCTCTGATTGCGGATATAGACGCTTCTTGTAATGATATCCAGTTCCGGAAGTACACCGTAAAGAAGCATGGCCTCCACGCCGGTAGCCGGATCCTCCAGTACGATCTCCAGAGTCTGTGCCTCATCATTATCCGCATAAACCGCTGGAAGCCCCGGAAGGCTGTATTTACCGTCACGGATAGTATAGTTCTTGTAACGCATATCACAGCTCATGCTTCCGTCACCGTTTTCCAGCATCAGTGATGCACTGCGGAAATCTCCGTTTCCGTAGCAGGAAAGCTCCTGTGGAAGAGAGTCCATGGAATAGGTTCTGTCTGTTCCCGCATCATAGGGATTTCCGGAAAATCCTCTGTCATAGTAGGTCAGAAGATAATCCATGCAGCCTTCTGCCTTTTTACCATAATAGAGATGAAGAAGAAATCCGTACTGATCCACCTGCATCTGATATGTAGTTTCTTTTGTCTGCAGGGTAAACGTTCTGTCTTTCTCGCAGTAGATGATTCCCATATGTGAATCCTCCTTTTTCTTGTGATTTTATTTTACGGCACCGTTTACAACACCATTTAAAATGTGCTTCTGGCAGATCAGATAAAACAGAAGGATCGGAAGCAGTGCCAGCAGATAAGAGGCAAACGCAAGGTTATAGTTTGTTCCGAACTGAGTCTGGAAATTCAGCTGTGCCAGGGGCAATGTGGTTCCACCCGTAGATCCGGACATGATAACCAGTGGAGTCATAACATCATTCCAGGTTCCAAGTGCTGTCAGAACTGCCACTGTGGCATGCATCGGCTTCATGATCGGAAAGATGATCTTCCAATATGTTTTCCAGGTGCTGGCTCCATCCACACAGGCCGCCTCCTCAAGGGCCATTGGAATGTTTGTCAGATATCCGGAATAAAGAAGCACATTCATAGGCATATAAAATACCGTATAAAGAATGATCACACCGACTTTGTTATCAAGGCCCATCTCAGCAGTCTGCTTTACAAGCGGCATCATCAGGATAGCAAACGGAACAAACATACCGCTCACTACATAGAGATAGATAAATTTATAAAATTTACTTCTCTTGTTTCTGGCTATAGCATAACCTAAAAGTGAATGAATTACAATAGCAAGAACCACTGTGATCACAGTGATCAATACACTGTTTCCAAGAGAATGCCAGAAGTCTGTTACCTCCATAGCTTCCCTGAAATTGGCAAGACTGAATTTCTCTGGCAGAGACAAGATCCCGGCTACACTGTTGGTCATCTCTGTCGGCTGCTTGAATGCGATCACAATTGTCATATAAAGCGGAAATACCACTGTGATAAGGCCAAGGATCAGAAGGATCGTTATCGGCCAGTTCGCTTTTTCTCTTACTTTCGTTTTCATTACAGCTGCTCCTCCTTTTTCCCTGTGATAGTCAACTGCACTGCAGAAATGATCACGATCACAATAAAGAATATAACCGCATTGGCACTCTGGAATCCAAACTGTCCTCCACTCATACCATTGTTATAGATCAGGTAAGAAATCGATTCTGTACTCTGTGCAGGACCACCCTTTGTCAAAGCCATGATCTGATCAAATACCATCAGGAAGTTTTTCACACAGAGAACCATGTTGATGCTGAAAAACGGAACGATCAGCGGGAATGTCAGGTAACGGAACTTACTGAATCCGGTAGCACCGTCAATAGCTCCTGCCTCGTATACATCCTCCGGCACTGTCTGGAGGCCCGAAATATAGATAATGGTATTCATTGCGATGGACTGCCATGCACAAACAATCACGATGGCTACCCATGCAAGGCTCGTACTGGAAAGCATGCTGGAAGACAATGTTTTATTTCCGACCATCTTTCCGAATGCAGGCAGGATATATGTAAAGAAATAATTGAAAATATATCCTACGACCAGTGCGCCAAGTACATTAGGAATAAAATAAGCTCCACGCAGTGCACTCTTGAAACGGATCTTGCTGTTCAGTCCAAGTGCCAGGATCAGGCTGAGTACATTCGTTACGATAGTTGCCACGATGGCCAGCTTAAAGGTAAACAGATAGGAACCGCCAACACGGCTGTCTGTAAAAAGATCCTTATAGTTTCGAAGTCCTACCCAGTCATAGCTTCCATAGCCTTTAAAGTTCGTAAAGCTGTAGATCACACCCTTGATCAGAGGCAGTGTGTTAAAGCAGAAAAATAATGCCACGATCGGAATGGTGATCAGAAGAAAGGTCAGCTTTCTTCCACTCATAGATTTTTTTCCCATGATCAGTTCTCTCCTTCCCCGTTCTTCTCCTCATAGTCCTGTACTTTACGGATAATGTCACGGTTATATCTTGTCCAGTCTGTATCAAATTTTTTCAGGAATGCATCTTTATCCTTTTTCATCAGGAAGGTCTGGATCTGTGCATCCACAGCCATCTCTGTAGGATAATAATGATCCTGGTAGTCGGCCATCCTTCCCTCTTCTATGTATTCCTTCATACCATCCAGAGTAGAGGGAAGTGTGAAATCACCCTCTTTACAGGGAACTGCCTTCTGGTCATCCAGATATGTCTGTATATTTTCATCCTCAAGAAGGAAATCCAGCACTTCATATGCAGCTTCCTTATTCTCACAATCATCCATCACACAGAACTGAAGGTCAACTCCGGAATTCAGTTTGTTTTCTGACGGATCATTGCTTGCCGGTGTTACAAAAGAATCAATATCCATATCCGGATTTACACTCTGGATCTGCGGGATCGCATAGCTTCCGATGGGATACATGGCAGCCTCCCCTTTTGCAAAAGCGGTGCAGGCTCCATTGTAATCATAGGCAAAGGGATCATCCGGTCCATACTGGATAAGCTCCAGCATACGGTCTGCTACTTCCTTATACTCTTTTGCAAAAGTAGTGTTTCCCTGGTTTACCTGGCGGCATACATCGGCTGGTGCAAGATCTACCGCAATAGAATTCCACGGTGCAAGACAGGTCCAGGTATCTTTAAATCCGAAATAAAGCGGCTGGATACCTGCATCCTGAATTTCCTGGCAAAGGCTCATAAATTCATCCCATGTAGTCGGGATCTGCCAGCCATGCTCCTTGAAAAGCTCACGATTGTAAAGGATTCCGGCGGCATTGGCCACGTAAGGAACCGCATAGACTCCGTCTTCCGGAACGAATTCCAGCGCTTTATCAATTTCTTTATATGCATCTTTGATCGAATCCAGTCCCTGATAATCGGAAATATCCATCAGCATATCAGAATCAATAAAATTGGAAAAGTTAACATCGCCTCCGATTCCAATGATATCCGGATTATCCTCACGGATAAATCTTGTCTTCAATACAGTCATAGCATCGTTTGGTGATTCGATGGTAAGATGGATATCATCATGAGTGGCATTGAATTTTTCTTCCAGTTTTTCAAATGCCTTAACCGCTTCCGGTTTATACTGCACAAGTTCGATCTCTGTCTTTCCGCTGTCCTTTTTACCTGTGCCGCATCCGCTCAATGTAACGGAAGCTGCCATGGTAAAGGCAAGTCCCATACAGAGGATCCATTTACTTCTGTTGCGCATCTTGTAATGCTCCTTCCTTTTCCTTTTATTTGATAAGTCGGATATCACCCATTTAACTGATATGGCTATCCGGGTTCTCCAATACTTATTCTCTGGTTTCTTTTTTCTGAAAGCTATTTTAACATAGCTTTATGCTTGCATAAATAGCAGCGTTTTTCTTGTTTTATATCAAAATGCAATTTTTCTCTGTCTTCATTAAAGTCATCTAGCATTTTGATATATTTTACACCTATATCACTACTTTTATCTAAAATTAGTATATTCCGGATTTATCGAAAATCAACAAGTTTCTCGAGAAACTTAATTTTCTCACAAAGTTTTATCAATTATCCTTCTCTTTTTTGTATATTTTACAGGCTGTTTTTGTAATTGCATTTTTATACCTATATTGAAGTTCCCTGCTGTTTTAATATATAATGTTACTGAAACCAGACAAAATCATACGCCTAAAGGATAAAAATATGAATGACCTTCTCTTCTCCGTTTTTCCAAATGAAAACTTTGTTGATATCGGACTATACCAATACGGCTGGGAGCACTGCGCTCCGGCACATTCATTCGGCCCGGCCGCACGAAACCATTATATTTTTCATTATGTGATCTCCGGTACCGGAACTCTGATGGCAGACAATTCCGCAGGAGAGACCATCACCTATCAGGTAAAAAGCGGCCAGGGGTTCATGCTTTTTCCCGGTCAGATCAACACCTACATTGCAGATACCGACTTTCCATGGGAGTACACCTGGGTGGAATTTGACGGGCTCCGGGCAAAAGAGATCGTGGAAACTGCAGGTTTAAGTCCGGGCCATCCGGTCTATCACAGCCACTCTGCAGATCTCCGCCAGAAAATGATGGAGGAAATGCTTTATATCAGCCATAATTCCCAGGAATCACCCTTTCATCTTATCGGACATACCTGGCTTTTTCTGGATTACTTTATGCGCTCTACTGAAACTGTCCGCATGAAACAGGATGGAAGTATCCGCGATTTTTATATCAAGGAGGCGCTCTCTTTTATTGAACAGAATTTCCAGAATGATATTTCCATTGAGGATATCGCAGCCTGCTGCGGCCTGAACCGAAGCTACTTCGGTAAGATCTTCCACGACACCATCGGACGTTCTCCCCAGGAATTCCTGATCAGCTATCGCATGACCAAAGCTGCAGAACTTCTTAAGATCACAGCCCTGTCTATCGCAGATATCGGAAATGCAGTCGGATATCCCAATCAGCTGCATTTTTCCCGGGCTTTCAAAAATGTATACGGAATGTCGCCAAGAAACTGGCGGATGAAAAACAGACTTATTGAAAAAAAGCCTCCGGCCAGAAAATAGCCGGAGGTTTTTTATTAAAAAATGTATTTACTTAAAATGTAAATTTATCAGCAAAGTATGCATCAAGCTCATCGATCTTCACACGTACCTGCTCCATAGTATCACGGTCACGGACTGTAACTGCACCGTCATTCTCAGACTCGAAGTCATAAGTGATACAGAACGGAGTACCGATTTCATCCTGTCTACGGTAACGTTTACCGATATTTCCACGGTCATCGTACTCACAGTTGTACTTCTTGGAAAGCTGCTGGTAGATCTTCTCAGCACCCTCGTTAAGCTTCTTGGAAAGCGGAAGCACACCGATCTTAACCGGTGCAAGTACCGGATGGAAATGAAGGACTGTACGGACATCGTTCTTCTCTTCATCCAGAACTTCCTCATCGTAAGCGCTGCAGAGGAAAGCAAGTACCATACGGTCTGCTCCAAGTGATGGCTCGATAACATATGGGATATATTTCTGTTTCTTCTCATCATCAAAGTATGTGAGATCCTGGCCGGATACATTCTGATGCTGTGTCAGGTCATAATCTGTTCTGTCAGCGATTCCCCACAGTTCGCCCCATCCAAATGGGAACAGGAATTCTACGTCTGTGGTAGCCTTACTGTAGAAGCTCAGCTCTTCTTTATCATGATCACGATAACGTACTTCATCGTCCTTCAGACCAAGAGAGCTCAGCCAGTCAAGACAGAATTTCTTCCAGTATGCAAACCACTCAAGGTCTGTATCCGGCTCACAGAAGAACTCAAGTTCCATCTGTTCAAACTCACGAGTACGGAAAGTAAAGTTTCCAGGTGTGATCTCATTACGGAAAGATTTTCCGATCTGTCCGATTCCGAATGGGATTTTCTTTCTGGAGGTTCTTTGAACATTCTTGAAGTTTACAAAGATACCCTGTGCAGTTTCTGGTCTTAAATAAACAGTATTCTTGGCATCCTCTGTAACACCCTGGAATGTTTTGAACATCAGGTTGAACTGACGGATATCAGTGAAGTTGTGTTTGCCGCAGGAAGGGCACGGAATTTCATGTTCTTTGATAAAATCCATCATCTGTTCCTGTGACCATGCATCTACAGCACCTTCAATGGCAATATCATGATCTGCGCAGAAATCTTCGATAAGTTTGTCAGCACGGAAACGTTCGTGGCATTCTTTACAGTCCATAAGAGGATCAGAAAATCCTCCAAGATGTCCGGATGCAACCCATGTCTGAGGATTCATAAGAATTGCACAGTCAACACCTACATTATAGGGAGATTCCTGAATAAATTTCTGCCACCATGCACGTTTTACGTTGTTTTTCAGTTCTACACCAAGATTTCCGTAATCCCATGTATTGGCAAGTCCACCATAAATTTCAGATCCCGGATAAACGAATCCTCTGGCTTTTGCCAGAGCAACAATTTTTTCCATTGTTTTTTCCATAGTATCTCTCCTCTTATTTATTTAGTAACTAATTCCCTGTGTATACAGGTTTTCTTAACATTATACCTTATTACTGATTTTTTTCAATGTTTTATTTAGGTTTTATTTCATGATCTCAAGAATCTTGAGACTTTTGAACTTCCTGTCTGTATTTCTGGCAGTATAAAGATGGATGATCTGTTCCAGCTCCAGAAGAATATCTGGATTCACAGTGAATGTATATAATTTTCCCATAGGGATAGAAACTATGTACCGCATGGAATACACTGCAGAAGCAGAAATCCTTCTGGCATCTCTTTTACCGTTAGCACAGGAAGGACATAAAATCCCATGATATTCCTGAGAAAAATACCACTGGTCTTCCGGTACATCTTCTCTTCCACACTCACTGCACTGAAACAGCGAAGGACAAATCCCCTGTTCTGCCATGGTACGAAGTTCAAAAATGCAGCGGACCAGACGGTCATCCATCTGTGGGTTAAGGAGAGCTTTTACCGTAACATAAAGGAGATTCATGATTTCTCTTTCGTCTGTACCCTCCCGTCCAAAATAATCTGCAAGCTCCAGAAAATAATATCCATAATAGATTCCCGGCTGCATGGTAGCAAGTTCTACAAAATGGTGTGTTACAGAAACCTGGTTCAGACTATAACTGGTTCTTCCTTCATACAACGTAAATGCACCGAAGACAAAGGGATCTGATGCAGCCATAAAAGGACTGTTCGGACGTCTTGCCCCTTTGGCAAAAACAGAAATCTTGCCTCTTTCTCTTGTCAGCAATACGATTCTCTTGTCATATTCCCCTACAGGCATTGCAGAGATCACCACGCCCTGCACAGTAACCAGATCACTCATCTGTCAGATTTCCTTTTTGTCGTAGCCAAAATTTTTGATCATAAAGTCACTGTCACGCCAGTCTTTTTTGACTTTGACCCATAATTTGAGATTTACCTTTGCTTCCAGCATCCGTTCCAGCTCATAACGGGCATTACTGCCGATCTTTTTCAGCATGGAACCCTGTTTACCAATGATAATTCCCTTATGGGAATCTCTTTCGCAGATGATCGTTGCATCAATATCTACGATGTTCCTTTTGCCGGGACGTTCTTTCATACTGTCAATGGCTACAGCGATTCCATGAGGTATCTCTGCATCCAGGGCATGAAGGGCCTTTTCCCGGATGATCTCTGCTGCGATCTGTCTCTGGGGTTGATCTGTGACAGTATCTTCATCATAAAACATAGGGCCATAAGGAAGATACTTGAGAATGCATGGGATAATATCTTCTGTATTCTGTGCACGAAGAGCAGAAACAGGTATGATCTCATCAAAATCATAAAGTTTACGGTAAGTATCAATGGCTTTGAGAATCTCATCTTTGTCTACAGTGTCTACTTTGTTGATAATAAGAATCACAGGAAGTTTCAGTCCTGATAACTGCTCTGCGATATGACGTTCTCCTGCTCCGATGAATGTAGTAGGCTCTACCAGCCAGAGAATCACATCTACATCTTTCAGAGTACGTTCTGCTACCTGTACCATATATTCACCAAGTTTGTTCTTGGCTTTGTGGATGCCCGGTGTATCCAAAAATACAATCTGTCCTTCCTCACAGGTATAGACAGTCTGAATTCTGTTTCGGGTTGTCTGGGGTTTCTTTGAAGTAATGGCGATCTTTTGTCCGATCAGATGATTCATTAATGTAGATTTACCTACATTGGGACGACCGATGATCGCAGCAAAACCTGATTTAAAATTATCGTTCATTTAGTTCCTCTTTTTGTTCAGATTAGTTAACTGTTAATAAGTGGAAGGAGGATTCCAAAAAGATCTTTTTCTTTCTGGAGAGCCGGTTCACTTCCTACAACACACAGTGCTTCGTTGGAAAGAATTGCCCCAATAAGAGGTGCCAGTTCCCGTATGTCGTTTTCTTTTGCAGTGAGGATCTCCGTTCTTTCTTTCTGCATCATGTCTTCAGTAATTCCGCAGAAATATGCTCTTTTGGAAATACTTCCCTGCATCTGTGGTGTACGGGGTACATCCAGCCCACTGATGGTTCCGATGATATATTTGGTCATTTCTCTCTCATCTGCCTGGAAATTCCGCACATAATCAGGAATTCCTGCAAATATATCCAGTGTGCGTTTCAGATGTGGATCTCTGTAGGAAACAAAGAAACTTTCTCCGCTTCTCTTAAAGCCACTCATGCAGCCATAAGCTCCGCCTTTGACACGTATATTGATCCAGAGATAATCATAACTTAAAACTACTTTCAGGATATTGAGAGTTCCCGTGTACTCAAATCCCGCTTTACGGAAGTTACCTGTCTGTGCTACATACTGTACCTGACCGGATGTCATAAATCCTTCGTTCTTCTTCTGGCAGAGAACCGGATTTCCGGAAATCTCTGTTCCCTTGTACTTAAGAGAATCTATAAGACAGCTGCACTGTTTCATTACTTCATCCAGAGATTCCCTTTCTGCTGTATAACTGAAACAGATATGACACGGACAAAGAATTTCTTCCATAAGTGTTTTAAGACTGGAAATGATTTCTTTACTTAATTTATCAAAATTCTGATCCAAATTTTCGATAAACTGATAATAGTCAATTCCTGCCATACGATCCTGGAAGGCTGCCATCGGTGAGGTATAAGAGGCTGCCCGGAGTACTGCTGTGGAATGGCCTGCACTGACAAGACTGGACTGTGCTCTGGATCTGACTCTGGATATGATTTCATGAAGACGTTTCTCATCATCCAGTCTGGAAGTATTGAGAATCTCCCGGATCATGCGGAAAAGAATATCAGATTTAGGGTACATGACTTTTCCACGAATTCCAAAAAATGCCTTGTATGCATCTGTGGAATCTGCCTGTTCAAAAACTTCTACTCCGCATGCTATACCACCGGTTTCTGCGTTGATCTCATTGGAAAGTTCACTGTAGCTGTAATGCTCTGTATCCACAAATCCCAGAACAGATTTCAGAAGTCCAAGATATGGAACCATGGATTCATCCAGATCTTTCAGATCAAACATTACATCCAGATAACCAATTCCATTGGTAGGTACTTCATGATACAGGAAAAGTCTGTCTCCTACCTTCAGTTCTGTATTGCTGAAAGGTGCTACTTTGGTACTGATATCTTCTCTTTTCAGCATAGGGATACATTTGGCAGCTTCCGGATCTTCCGGTAACTCCTGATATGCTTCCAGGGCTCTGGTCTTATCTGCCAGTGTCTGTTTTTCTTCTTCTGAAAGACTGTTAAGATAGTTTGCCAGTTTATCCTCCAGAGCTTTGGCTTTCTGTGCCGCCAGTCCTCTGGACGGTTTCAAGGTCAGCACAGAACCATGCGGATTGTTCAGAAGGTATTTTTCGATAAGATTTTCCCAGAATTTATTCCCCTTCTGCTCTTTCAATCTGGCAAATACAGGATTTAACTCCACCTGAACAAAAGGATGTTCATCATCATAAAGCCAGTTATCCAGGATATCCAATCCGTAGATCAGTCCCTTTGGATAGGAGGCAAAATCAGCTTCTCTATAGCGGAATTCCATGCAGTTGATGCCTGCTTCAATAGCTTTCTGGTCTATTCCATTCTTTACGATAGCTTCAAGTGTCTGACGGATCACCGATACAAATTCTTCTTTTTTGTCTGTGCCGGTACCTTTTGCAATGATGCTGAAGTATGGCTGACGAATGCCGTCTTCATAGGAACCATAAACGTCTTTACCAAGTCCCGCATCCAGAAGTGCCTGTTTCAGCGGTGCTCCCGGTGCACTTAAAAGGGCATAATCCAGTACATCAAAGGCAATACCTGTAAGGCTGTCCATAGCTGTTCCAACTACCATGTTATAAGAAAGGTAAGCATTGTCCTCCTCGCTTTCACTTTCTGCAACCGGATATTCCAGTACCAGATCATGAATCTTATCAAAGCCCTTCTGTTCTTTGATTTCGGAGTCTACGGAAAGATGTTCAAATGCAGAAAGATAATGGCTGTCAATAAACTCCAGCTTTTCTTCCATATTCATATTTCCATAGAGATAGATAAAACTGTTGGATGGATGATAATAAGTTCTGTGAAAATCAAGGAATTCCTCATAGCTCAAATCAGGGATATTATCAGGATCTCCGCCGGATTCACAACCATAAGTAGTATCCGGGAAAAGAGAATTCATGATATCTCTTTCCAGAACATCGTCCGGTGAAGAAAAAGCTCCTTTCATTTCATTGTAGACGACTCCGTTATAAGTAAGAGGACCTTTTACATCTTCCAGATGATAGCTCCAGCCTTCCTGACGGAAAATCTCTTCTTTTTTGTAGATGTTCGGGTAAAAAACCGCATCCAGATATACATGCATCAGATTCTGAAAATCTTGATCATTACAGCTTGCTACCGGATAACAGGTTTTGTCAGGATATGTCATGGCATTCAGAAAGGTATTCAGAGAACCCTTTACCAGTTCTACGAAAGGATCCTTGAGAGGAAATTCTCTGGATCCGCAGAGTACACTGTGTTCCAGAATATGTGCCACTCCAGTACTGTTTTTCGGCGGGGTACGGAATGCAATATTAAATACTTTGTTTTCGTCATCGTTCTCGATCAGCATAACCCTGGCCCCGGTTTTTTTGTGGCGAAGCAGGTAGCCGGTGGAACGGATATCATTTAATTCTTTTTTGCTGACAAGTTCATAAGCAGGTGTTTTGTTTAAGTCCATTGTGACCTCCGTTTTTGATTAGTGTTTCCTGATCTTTCCAGATTATTCAGCCATACCGCCTTCGCCCGGAAAACGGTCTTCGTATACTTTACGGGCAGCTCTGGTCAGGAGGGAAAGCTCATCTTCCATATTTACATCTCTTGGAACACAGACCGCCGTCTCATAAATATCTCTCTTCATTTTTGCAAGAGAGTTTTCTTCTTTCATGGTCATCAGACCAAGGATCACACTGTTATAATTCTTATCTTTGGCACAAAGATCCATATAAAGAGCTACCAGATGCTGGCATTCTCTGTAAAGAAGTTCTTCGTAAAGAACACTTCTGGCACGGAGTTCCTGGAATTTCAGAAGAGAAAGTTCTTTGCGGATATCTTTCTGTGCACCTTTGGCACCAAAAAATTTGTGTCCTACATTGCGGTTAAATTCCAAAGTCATCCAAAGTTTCAGATAACCGTCAGCAGGTCCTCCCTGTGCTGCCTGTTGGCCATATCGGGTCTGCCAGATCTCCTGTCGGATCTCATTGGCTTCTTTGTCCTCACCGGAGGCAAGTGCCTCGTCCAGAAGAGCTTTTCTTTTCAGGGGATCTGCTTCTCTGTAATACTGTGCAATAATGGGTGTATCCATATATATAAATTCTCCTTTACTAACGTTTTTTGTTCTAAATACAAAAAACCCTCTTTCTCCTGATTATAACAAATCAGGAGAGAAAAGGGTAGTCCTGTTTCACAAAATCACCATAGCGTCGCCGAAAGAAAAAAACCTGTACCGTTCTTTTACCGCTTCTTTATAAGCAGCCATAATATATTCTTTGCCTGCCAGTGCGGAAACCAGCATAAGAAGTGTAGATTCCGGCAGATGGAAATTAGTGATCAGTCCGTCGATCATTTTGAAATGATATCCCGGATAAATAAAGATCTCTGTCCATCCACTGCCTGCATGAAGAATTCCCGCTTCATCTGTAGCTGACTCTAGGGTACGACAGCTTGTGGTACCTACTGAAATCACCCGTCCACCGTTCTTTTTGGTGTCATTGATCAGTTTTGCCTGATCCTCTTCTACCATATAAAATTCCGAATGCATGTGATGGTTTTCTACATCATCTACTTTTACAGGGCGGAAGGTACCAAGACCTACATGTAAAGTTACATGGGCGATCTTTACGCCTTTGGCTTTCACCTGTTCCAGGAGCTCTTTGGTAAAATGAAGTCCTGCTGTAGGTGCAGCAGCAGATCCATCATTTTTCGCATAGACAGTCTGATAACGGTTTTTGTCTTTTAATTTGTGTGTAATGTAAGGTGGCAGAGGCATTTCTCCAAGCTGATCCAGAATTTCCTCAAAAATACCATCATAATGGAACTGAATCAGACGGTTGCCTTCATCCACCACATCAATGACCTCGCCTTTGAGAATACCGTCTCCAAAAGTGATCTTTGCACCTGGGCGGGCTTTTTTGCCTGGTTTGACCAGACACTCCCAGATATCATTTTCTTTTCGTTTCAGAAGCAAGATCTCGATGAGAGCCCCTGTTTCTTCTTTGTGTCCATATAAACGGGCAGGGATTACTCTGGTATCATTAATGACCAGACAGTCTCCTTCATTCAGATATTCCAGAATATCTGTGAAATGTCTGTGTTCAATGGAACCATCTTTCATAGATAAATGCAGAAGTCTGGATGAACTTCTGTCTTCCAGCGGATCCTGTGCGATCAGTTCCTTAGGAAGATCATAATAAAAATCTGATGTTTTCATACTGATTGCTCCTTTATTCCCTGTTACTTTCTTCTTTCCATTCTTTTTTCCACTGCCGGATCTGATTCCATTCTTTGTTGGTAAGATCTGCTTTTTTCAGAAGATCCGGTCTCCTTCTGGCAGTACGGAGAATGGACTGTTCTCTTCTCCAGGCTTCAATATTGGCATGATGTCCGGACAGAAGTACAGGCGGTACTTTTTTGTCGTGCCATTCTTCCGGCCTGCTATACTGAGGATATTCCAGAAGATTCCCTGCAAAAGACTCTGTCTCACCGGATTCACTGTTGGAAAGTACTCCCGGGACCATCCTGGATATGGAATCCATCATGACCATAGCAGGAAGTTCTCCTCCGGTCAGTACATAATCTCCAATAGAAACATAATCCGTTACAATTTCTTCCAGCACACGTTCATCAATTCCCTCATAATGACCGCAGAGAAAAACAAGATCTTTTTCTTTAGCCAGTTCTTTAGCCATATTCTGATGAAAAACTGTTCCCTGAGGAGTGAGATAAACAACTCTTGGTCTGTATCCAATCTGTTCTTTTATGGATTCGTAAGCAAGATAAACCGGCTCTGCCTGCATCAGCATTCCTGCTCCGCCTCCGTAAGGATAATCATCTACTTTCTGATGTTTATTAAAAGCAAAGTCCCGGATATTTACGGCATTTACAGAAAGGAAGCCACCTGCCATTGCACGACCAATAATACTGGTATTCATACCCTGGGTGATCATTTCCGGGAACAGTGTCAACACATGAAAATTCATTTATATAAGTCCCTTCATCAAATGTATTGTCATGGTATTTTTTTCCAGGTCAATATCCTGAATACATTCCCTGATTGCAGGTACAAGCACTTCGCCATGGGCATTTGTATCTATGATATAAACATCATTGGCACCTGTTTCCATAACATTTTTCAGAGTTCCGAATTCAGTTCCGTCATCAAGGATTACTCGAAGTCCCAGAAGGTCTGCAATGTAATATTCATCTTCATCCAGCTCCTGACCTTCTTCTCTGGGAATCCACAGGTCATGACCTTTGTATTTCTCGATGTCATTTATATTATCAATTCCCTTAAACTTGAGGATTACAAGGTTTTTAAAAAATCTGACATTTTTAATTTCAAGATCCCGGAATTCTTTTCCTGTATCCAGCAGTACATGATCCAGTTCCAGAAAACGTTCCGGTTCATCGGTGGTAGGATAAACTTTTACTTCTCCCCGTACACCATGAGTAGTTGTGATCACACCAACTTTCAAAAAATCTTCCATAAAAACTCCTTATGATAAAAAAAGGAGCCATGTCGCCACAGCTCCGTTCCTTTTTATTGCAGAATGTCTACAATCACTTTTTTGCTGCTTTTTGATGAAGCCGCCTTGACTACTGTACGGATTGCTTTTGCAATGCGTCCCTGTCGTCCAATGACCTTTCCCATATCGGAAGGTCCTACTTTTAATTCTACGATAACTGCATCTTCTTTTTCGGTCTCAGTGACAATCACTTCTTCCGGATGCTCAACAAGAGATTTTGCAATTACTTCAACTAATTCTTTCATTACATACCTCCCTGTACTGCCATGAAAGGGCATTTACGAAATACCTTCTGGAATATTTATTATTTCTCAATTCCAGCCTGTTTGAAGATTTTTGCAACAACATCTGTAGGCTGAGCTCCTGCTGCAAGCCATTTTTTAGCTGCTTCTTCGTCTACTTTGCAAGCGCTTGGCTCAACGTTCGGATCATATGTTCCGATTTCGTCGATGCATTTTCCGTCACGTTTGCTACGAGAATCTGCAACGATAATTCTATAAAAAGGTGCTTTTTTCTGTCCCATTCTTCTTAATCTGATTTTTACTGCCATTTGTTTTTCCTCCATTTATAACTTTGCTTATGATTTATTATTTATTAAAAAGGAAGCTTGAAGCCGCCTCTTTTACCCATTTTACCGCCCATCATACCGGGCATTTGTTTCATCATTTTCTTGCTCTGTTCGAACTGTTTTACCAGTCTGTTAACTTCGGCGATATCTACTCCGGCGCCTCTGGCGATACGGTTCTTACGGGAAATATTAAGAATTCCCGGATTACTTCTTTCCTTTGGTGTCATGGAAAGAATGATAGCCTTGGTTCGATCCAGTGCCTTCTCATCGATCATATCTTCCAGCTCTTTTGCTTTGCTTCCTACACCTGGAAGCATGTTCAGGATACTGCCAATCCCACCCATTTTGTTCATCTGCTCCATACTGGTCAGATAATCGTTGAAATCGAAATCCATCTTTTTGAGCTTTTTCTGCATTTCAGCTGCCTGATCTTTGTCAAGTGCAGCCTCTGCTTTCTCGATAAGGCTCATTACATCGCCCATACCAAGGATTCTGGAAGCCATGCGTTCCGGATAGAACTGTTCCAGATCAGAAAGCTTCTCACCCATACCAACATACAGGATCGGCTTACCTGTTACTGCCTTGATGGAAAGTGCAGCACCACCTCGGGTGTCACCATCCATTTTGGTAAGGATAACTCCGTCGATTCCTACTTTTTCGGTGAAAGTCTTGGCTACATTTACTGCATCCTGACCGGTCATTGCATCTACAATCAGAAGTGTTGCATCCACATGAACATTTTCTTTGATGTCGGAAAGTTCCTGCATCATATCCTCATCTACATGAAGACGTCCTGCGGTATCGATCAGTACTACATTCTGCTGATTGGCTTTGGCATGTTCAATTGCTGCTTTGGCGATATCTACCGGTTTCTGTTTGTCACCCATGGAAAAAACTTCCACACCCTGTTTCTCACCATTTAATTGAAGCTGTGTGATCGCTGCTGGACGATATACGTCACAGGCAACCAGAAGAGGGCGTTTTCCTTTGGATTTCAGTTTGCCGGCAAGCTTGGCCACTGTGGTTGTTTTACCGGCACCCTGAAGACCTGCCATCATAAGGACAGTGATATCATTGCCGGGTTTCAGAGGAAGTTCGGTTGTTTCGCTTCCCATCAGGTTCACAAGTTCTTCATTAACGATCTTGATCACCATCTGTCCGGGATTCAGGCCGCTCATTACGTCCTGACCTACCGCACGTTCTTGCACAGATTTGGTAAATTGCTTTACGACTTTGAAGTTTACGTCAGCTTCCAGAAGAGCCATCTTTACTTCTTTCAGGGCAATCTTAACATCCTCTTCTGTAAGAAGTCCCTTGCCTCTCAGCTTTTTGAATACGTTTTGTAATTTCTCTGTCAAGCTTTCAAATGCCATTCTTTATAACTCCTCTAATATTTCATTGGAAAGTTCTGCGATCTCGTCAGCATGATACTGATCTGCCAGCTCTTTTATGCTTTTTATCTGTTTGCGGATATTCAGAAACTTATCGACAAGATGCAGTTTGTTCTCATATTCTTCCAGTGTATGATTACACCGGCGGATCATATCATGAACACCCTGTCTGCTGATTCCAAGATCTTCGGCAACTTCGCTGAGAGAATAATCTTCAAGAACTACACTTTCGTAGACCTGCTGCTGTCTCTCTGTAAGAAGCTCACCATAAAAATCATATAATAACGTCTGTTCTACAAATTTTTCCATCTGTAACCACCTTGGGTATCATAACTTATTTTTAATATGTTGTCAAGTATTTTATCTTGACGAAGTAAAAAATTTTCCCGGGTCTTCTGCTTCAAATTCAAACACACACCGGTCAAAGGCATTTAGCACATGGGTATCCATGTATTTGTCATATCGTTTGTGGTTTCTTCCATAAGACATGTGTACATGTCCATGAAGATAATATTTCGGATGATATTTCTCTATCAGCTTCCGGAAAACTTTGAAACCCTGATGTGGAAGATCTCTTCCGTCATTCAGCTGATAAGCAGGTGCATGGGTGACCAGTATGTCAAATCCTCTACGCCAGAGAATCTTTGGAAGCATTTTTGCCACTCTTTTCCGCATTTCCCATTCTGTATACTGGTGGTCACCAGGCTTGTATCTCATAGAACCGCCCAGTCCCATGATCCGTATGCCTTCATATACATAGATCTTATCATCGATGCAGATACATCCGTCCGGAGGGATCTTTTCGTATTTATCGTCATGGTTTCCATGGACATATAGTACCGGTGCCGAAGTAAACGTAGCCAGGAAAGAAAGATAATGCGGATCCAGATCTCCACAGGATATGATCAGATCAATTCCCTCCAGTTTACTTTTTTCAAAGTAATCCCACAGATATTTTGATTCTACATCTGCTATGGCAAGTATCTTCATATGGTTTCCACTCCGGACTGTAACGTCACTGCTTTTGCCTGATCTTTCAGTTCCTGTTGCGTCGGAATGGAACCGATGATGTTTTCTGCAAGCCAGTCCATAGTAATAATCTCTTCTGAAGAGAGACTTCCCTTGGTATCAGACTGTATTATTCCTTTCTGTGAATAAAGAATACCTGTAAAAGGATTAAATTCTCCTCTTCCAATGGTTCCCTTCAGAAGATCTACCAGTCTTTTGGTTCCAATAGGAAGATTCTGGGAACAGATCACATCTACAACTTCAGAAGAAATTCCCCACCAGTAATTGATTGCTTTCATTTCTTCTTTGTTATCATCATACTTCCAGGTTCCGTTCATGATCGTACGGATCAGCTGCTCATAGAACTTGCCCCAGTGCCATAATGGCATTGCAAGATTACGGGGTTCACCGTTTTCCAGACGATAAAGGCCAAAATATCTGGATGCTTCTTCCGGTATTACCATATCCTTTCCGGAGACAATGGAAACGCCTTTTAGCAAAAGCTGGTTCATAACAGATTTCAGGTCACTGTCCTTCAATGTAGACCATTCAAGATAAACTTTTGCCCGGGGATTGACCATTCTGGCTCCAAGAGCAAAGGCATTGATGTTGGCAATGGTGCCAAAAATGGGATAATCTGCAATATACGCCAGAAGACCGTTCTCTGACATGGCACCTGCAATGGCACCCATTAGGAATTTAGCTTCATGCATACGTGCATAATAAGTACGGATATAGCGGTGAGTAGTATTCAGAGAGCAGTTCAGAATCCGTACATCCGGATGTGAAATGGCTGCCTGCACGCTTGCCTGAACAAATTCCGGAGTTGTGGTAAAAACAATATTGCATCCTTTTCTGATGGCATCCTCAATGGCTTTGTCTGCCAGGTCTTGAGTGAGATTTTCATAACACATAGTTGTAACTTCTTCCGGGAATGTCTGTTCCAGATGAAGTCTTCCAAGTTCATGGGCATAGGTCCATGCAGAAGTGCCTGGTGTTTTGGCATAGAGAAATGCAATTTTCAGTTTTGGAGAACTGATCGGTAAAAGCCTGTTCAGTAAAGGTGTTTTTTCCTGATTAGGGGTCATTTTCAGTTCAACCCTGTGTCCATGGTCCAGAAGCTCAAATTCTTCCCAACTTTTCTGAACCAGTGTCTTCAGTTCATTTACAGTGATATTGCATATTTCGTTATAATCATAAATGATGAGAAAAGCAAGGAAAGCATCTCCTGTAGTAATGGAAAGTTTTTTGCCACCCAGTGCTTCATATTCGCAGGTAAATCTGAAATAAGTAGAACTGAACATAAGACGGTCTTCATCTGTCCATATTTCATCAGACTTTTTGCCTACCGCAGTTTGTAATTTTGCAAAACTTCCCAGGCTGGAAAACCATATATAATTTATTTGTGACAATGCATAAAAATCTACAAATTCGTAATAGATTTTATTTTCTTTTTCTTCTGTCTTTGGAGGAAGGATTCTGGTTACATATCCGGGAATGGATACTGCTCCATAAAATTTCAGCACACTGACTCGCTTATTACCTTCTTGTACATAAAACTTATTCATGTATTCGTACGCTTTGATAGGATCCCGAATACCTTCATTCAGATGAATGAGACTCAGTGAATTCCACTTAAAAGCAAATTCTGTATCCATTTTTAATACAGGCATAAAGTTACCGGCAAATGCACCACTTCTTCCATCACTTTTGGTTCCCACGATCTGATCAATGGGAATCTGTACCAGTCCCAGGGGAACTTCGGAATAATTTCCCTTGGGAAGAATTTCATCCAGTACCGGTAAGGTAGGCATTTCACCTCTTGACATTCTTGCCTGGTAATCTTTTTTTCCCATTCTATATGCTTTCTGATATTCTTCTAAAACCATTAGATTACCTCCTTTTTCAGTTTAATAAATCCGCCTGAATATTTCAGGCGGATCTGTAATTATATGGATCAGAGACTTGCGCGAATTACTTTTGGTCTGCAGCCTGCTTCTTCCAGAGCATGAACGATCTTATTCTTATGATCTGTTCCATAAGCTTCCAGTGTAACTTTAAGTTCTACTGCTGCATAGCGGTTTGTGCTGACAAACTGGTTATGATCCAGTTTGATAACGTTGCCCTGGTTCTCTGCGATAATAGAAGCAACACGTACCAGTTCACCCGGTTTGTCCGGGATCAGTACAGAAACAGTAAAGATACGGTCCCTCTGGATCAGTCCATGCTGTACTACAGAGGACATGGTGATCACATCCATGTTTCCGCCACTGAGGATAGAAACTACTTTTTTGCCGGTGAAATTCAGATGACGGAGAGCTGCTACTGTCAGAAGACCCGAGTTCTCAACGATCATTTTGTGGTTTTCTACCATATCAAGGAAAGCCACGATCAGCTCATCATCATCGATTGTGATCACATCATCCAGGTTCTCCTGAAGGTATGGGAAGATATGCTCTCCCGGAGTCTGTACTGCTGTACCATCGGCAATAGTATTTACATGAGGAAGTGTAACAACCTCTCCCTTTTCAAGAGAAGCCTTCATGCAGGCTGCTCCGGAGGGTTCTACACCGATGACTTTGATATGTGGGTTCAGAAGTTTGGCAAGAGTAGAAACACCTGTAGCCAGACCGCCACCACCGATCGGTACCAGAATATAATCTACAAGAGGAAGTTCCTGTACGATCTCCATTGCAATAGTACCCTGACCGGTTGCAACAGCCGGATCATCAAAAGGATGAATAAAGGTATATCCTTCTTTTTCTGCAAGTTCCAGTGCATAAGCACAGGCCTCATCATAAACGTCTCCCTTGAGAATTACTTCCGCACCATAACTCTTGGTTCTTTCAACCTTAATCAGAGGTGTGGTAGTAGGCATAACGATCACTGCTTTTGCGCCAAATTTGTGGGCCGCATAGGCAACACCCTGTGCGTGGTTACCTGCGGAAGCTGCGATCAGTCCCTTTGCTCTTTCTTCTTCTGTAAGGGTGCTGATCTTGTAATAGGCACCACGTACTTTGTATGCACCCGTACGCTGCATGTTTTCCGGTTTTAGATAGACTTTGTTTCCGGTAAGTTCTGAAAAATAACTGCTCTTGATCAGTTTTGTTTCCTGAGTTACCTGTTTTACGATTTCAGACGCCTGTTCAAAGCTCTCTAATGTCAGCATGTTTCTGGTCCTCCTGTTTATTCTTCTGTGTTTGTTTCATTCTTGTCAATATCAAACAGTGCATTTACAAAGGCGTCTGCATCGAATTTCTGCAGATCGTCTATGGTTTCTCCTACGCCGATATATTTAACAGGAATATCAAGTTCTGACTGTATTGCAACTGCAATACCGCCTTTGGCTGTACCGTCCAGTTTGGTCAGGATAATGCCGGTAACATCGGCAACTTCTGAAAACTGTTTGGCTTGAGCCAGTGCATTCTGTCCTGTTGTTCCATCCAGAACTACCAGAGTTTCCAGGTAAGCTTCCGGATATTCTTTTTCCAGGATCCTGTATATCTTACGAAGTTCTTCCATAAGATTCTTTTTATTATGAAGACGTCCTGCTGTATCGCACAGAAGAACATCTGCATTTCTTGCTTTGGCTGCTGCCACTGCGTCATATACAATAGCTGCAGGATCTGCCCCCGGCTGTCCACCGATCATATCCACACCTGCGCGGGCAGCCCACTGAGCCAGCTGCTCTCCTGCTGCTGCACGAAAAGTATCCGCTGCTGCAAGAACAACTTTCTTACCCTGATCTTTGAGTTTGCCTGCAAGTTTACCTACAGAGGTAGTCTTGCCTACTCCGTTGACCCCAATAACAAGGACTACGGATTTTCTGTTTTCAAATTCATATTCTGTACTGTCTACACGCATCTGATCTTTGATGCTGTTGATCAGAAGCTGTTTGCATTCCATTGGATTTTTGATGTGCTGCTGGGATACCTGCTGTTTGAGGTTCTCAAGGATTGCAGATGTTGCATTGATTCCAATATCTCCCATAATGAGAATCTCTTCCAGTTCTTCGTAAAAATCTTCATCAATGCTGGAATAACCACTGAAAATAGAATCAAATCCAGCAACAATGTTGTCCCTTGTTTTTGTCAGACCACTGACCAGCCGCTTAAAAAAGCCCTTTTTTTCTTCGGCCATATTCGTTCCTCCTCGTTATTTGGTTAACTGATTTTCTACCAGATCTACAGAAACCAAGGTGGATACACCCTTTTCCTGCATGGTGATTCCGTATAACCTGTCCGCAGCATTCATAGTACCGCGTCTATGGGTTATTATAATAAATTGTGTATTCTTCGTCAACTTCTGGAGATAAGAAGCAAAACGACCTACGTTAGAGTCATCCAGTGCAGCCTCAATCTCGTCAAGAAGACAAAATGGGGATGGCTTAAGATTCTGGATGGCAAAAAGAAGTGCAATGGCAGTCAGTGCCTTCTCCCCACCTGACAGCTGCATCATATTCTGAAGCTTCTTACCTGGAGGCTGTGAGATGATGCGAATTCCAGCTTCCAGTATATCTTCATCTTCTGCCAGTTCCAGAGTGCCCTTTCCACCACCGAAAAGTTCCTTGAATGCTCTGTCAAATTCTCTCTGGATATCCTGGAATTTTTCGGTGAACTGTTTTCGCATTCCTTCGTCCAGTTCCAGTATGATCCCTTCCAGAGTCTTTTCAGCTGTAACAATATCTTCATACTGACCGGAAAGAAAAGTATATCTTTCCAGTAGTTCTTTATAATCTTCAATAGCATTTACATTGACAGCTCCCAGTTTGCGGATTTCATCTTTGATCCGGCTTACATCCTGACGGATCACCAGGCTGTCAGTCATTGTCTCATTTCTGTAGGAAAGTGCATTATTGGGAGTAATCTCGTATTCCTCCCACATATAACTGATCTGGCTCTCCCTCTGTTCTTCCAGTTTTTCTGTCTGGTTTTTCAGACGGTAACATTCTTTGTCCAGAAGAGTTGTTTTTTCGGAAAGATGATCCCTTTTTTCAAAAAAAGACTTGTGACTTACTGTCTTTTCTTCTTTTTCTTTCTGACAGTTTTCTCTTCTCTCCTTAAGCTGTTCTTCCAGTTTTGCACATTCACCGGAAGCATCTTTCAGACTCTGGATCCCCTGCTCTTTCTCATGGATCTCTTCTTTACTGTTCAGAAGATTTTCTCTTAATTCTTCTGCTTCTTTATGAAAACTGTCTGTCTCAGACATAAGACGGTCCAGATTTTCCTGGAGGAAGTTCTGCTGCTGTTCCAGTGTGGATTTTTCCAGACGAATCTGTTCCAGTTTCTTGATCTGGGATGCTTCTTCTTCTTTCCACTCTTCCAGTTCTTTTTGTTTGGTATCAATAAAAGTCTCCAGCTCTTTTTCATCTCTCTGGGATGCTTCCAACTCTCTGGCAATGGAAGAATGGTCCTCCCTGATCTCACCTGCCTGCTGGCGAAGAGCTGCCTGATCCCTGTCAATGTTGAGATAACTTCTCTGGATTTCTTTTTCTTTTTCTTCCAGCTGTTCCAGATTCACCTTGGCGGTGTTCTGTGCAATATACTGCTGACGAAGTTTTTCCTGGATATCTGCGATCGTATCCCGCAGCACATTACGTCTGCTCCGGTTCTCTGAAATAGAATGCTGCATTTCTTCCAGCTCTTTTTTCAGCTGTCTCACACTTCTTTCCAGTTCTTCAATCTCTCTTCGTCTTCCCAGAAGATTGCTGTTATTTCGGAAGGCACCACCGGTCATGGAACCGCCAGGATTCAGAGATTCTCCTTCAACGGTAACCATCCGGAGGCTATGTCTGTATTTTTTGCCAATGGCAATGGCGTGGTCAATATGATCCACTACCAGAACTCTTCCCAAAAGATACTGAACAAGTCCTGCATATTCCGGATCTGCCTGTACCAGTGTGTTGGCTGTACCAATGACACCAGGTTCTCTCAAAACCTCTTTCTGGGAAATCCCTCCTCTGGCACTCATATTGGAAAGTGGAAGGAATGTGGCCCTGCCATATCGGTTCTTTTTCAGAAATTCGATCATTCTTTTGGCAGTCTGTTCATTATCGGTGACAATATTCTGGATGCTGCCTCCCAGTGCTGTCTCAATGGCAATTTCGTAGTCTTTATCAACATGAATGATATCAGCCACTACGCCCCGGATACCAAGTTCCCGGGATTTCTGTTCCATAACACGCCGGATACTGTTGCCATATCCGTCATAACGTTCCGTGATGTTTTTAAGAGATTCCAGACGGGATGCTTCTCTGTGATAAGCAGTCTGACCGATCTCCATCTGGGAATTCTGTTTTTTCAGCTGATCCTGAATCTCATAAATCTCTTTTTCCAGTCGAACACATTCGTCATTCATAGACTGGATCACATCAGAAATCTTATTAAATTTCAAGGAAATTTTATTTTTTTCTTCTGCAAGTTCTGCTTCTTCACTTTTTAGTCGGAGAATCTTCTGACTGATCTCTGCCTTACGAATATCCAGTTGTTCCATCATGGCATCAAAACGCTGTGCTTTACCCTTGGTTGTGGCACGACTGTTCAGGATTTCGATAATCTCGTTTTTGCCTTCCTCCACAGCATTGCTGCACTCTTCTACATTGACAGTAATTAATTCAAGATGCTTCTCTTCTGTATGTAATTTCTCTGTGATCGATTTCAGACTGGTATGCAAATCATTTTTCTGCCCAGTCAGTTCTTCTTTCTGCTGCTCCCTCTGTGCCAGTTCATCTTTCAGTACAGAAAGACGTGACTGGTAATGTTCACAGTTCTGTCTGCCTGAAAGAATCTGTTCTTCCAGGATCTGTCTCTGACTTTCATACTGCTGTTTCTGAAGAGCATTCTCTTGCTGCTGTTCTTTCAGTTCATCCAGTCTGGTATTTAAGGATTCCAGTTCCTGTTCCAGACGTTCATATTCTACCTTGGTCTGGTCATAGGCATTCTGTGCTTCACCCAGTTCTTTCTGGGTCTGTTCCAGAATTTGCTCCAGTTCTTTTAATTTTTTTCCGTTTTCTTCATTTTCCAAAAGGAAAAGGTTCACGTCCAGTTCCCTGAGTTCATCCCTTTTTGCCAGATAAACTCTTGCTGTTTCAGATTGTTTCTCCAGAGGTTCCAGCTGTTTGGTAAGTTCGCTGAGAATGTCTGTTACCCGGACAAGATTCTGTTTTTCTTCTTCCAGTTTTTTGAGAGTAGTGTTTTTTCTTCGTTTAAATTTAACAATCCCGGCAGCTTCATCAAACAGCTCTCTTCGCTCTTCCGGTTTGCCGCTGAGAATTTTGTCAATCTGTCCCTGTCCGATAATGGAATATCCTTCTTTTCCGATACCGGTATCATAAAACATTTCCTGAATATCTTTCAGTCTGCATCCGCTGCCGTTGATCAGATATTCGCTTTCGCCGGAACGATACAGTCTTCTGGTAACCGTAACTTCATTAAAGTCTACCGGAAGTTTATGGTCACCATTGTCCAGAGTAATTGACACAGAAGCAAAACTCAGAGGTTTTCGGTTTTCTGTTCCGGAAAAAATAACGTCCTGCATATTACCGCCACGTAGCTGCTTGGCACTCTGTTCTCCCAGAACCCAGCGAACTGCATCACCAACGTTACTTTTGCCACTTCCATTGGGTCCTACAATACCTGTAATTCCATTATGAAATTCAAAATTGATCTTCTGCGCAAATGATTTGAAACCATATACTTCAATATTTTTTAAATACATGTTTCACCTGCTGTTTTATTTTTCGCCGGATATTTCCGGTGAAGCATCTTTCTGAGCTTTGCGGATGGCCTGGTAAGCAGCTGCCTGTTCTGCTGCCTTTTTGGTATGTCCGGTTCCCTCTCCTGCAGCCACGCCATTAATGTGTACTTCCACAGTAAACTGTTTGTCATGGTCAGGACCGCTTTCTCCTGTCAGTACATATTCAATAGGCTGAATTCCATTTTCCTGTACCATTTCCTGCAGGATGGTCTTGCTATCATAAAAGAGCTGTTTGCGCTCAATATCATTCAGGATAAATTTCAGGACGAACTCTTTTGCGTTAGCAAAACCACCGTCAAGATAAATTGCACCCAACAATGCTTCTGTAGCATCAGATACAATAGAATCCCTGTTTCTGCCACCGGTCATGTTTTCTCCCTTTCCAAGGAGAAGAAATTCAGGCAGTCCAAACTGTCTTGCACAGTAAGCAAGGCTTGGCTCACATACAAGGCTTGCTCTCTTTTTGGTAAGTTCACCTTCCGGAACCTGATCAAAGCGTTTATAAAGAAAATCGCTGCTGATCAGTTCCAGAACTGCATCACCCAGAAATTCCAGACGTTCATTGCAGCCCAGTTTTCCAAGTTTTTTTTCGTTTGCGTAGGAGCTGTGGGTGAGAGCCTGTTTCAGTAGTTTCTTGTTTTTGAATGTATAATGAATGATTTTTTCCACTTCTTCCATCTGTGTCATAATTCTTTTCCTTCTTTTTCTGGTTTTTCTTTTACGATTTTTTCCGGTACGTCAAAATGTACCGGCTGGATACGTTCAGCAATCTTCTCATTGATCTTCTGCTGTTTGAACTGTACACACTGATAGATCGCATGACGGATTTCTTTTGATTTGGCACTTCCATGTGTCTTAACTACAAGACCTTTCAGACCCAGAAGCGGTGCACCGCCATATTCGGATGCATCAAAGTCTTTCAGAGTTTCCTTCAGGGCTGGTTTCACAAGAAGGGCTCCAATCTTGCTTCTCATATCTTTCATCATTCCTGCTTTGATCTTCTTCACCAGAGCACTGCCTACACCCTCATAAAGCTTCAGAATAACATTTCCTACAAAGGCTTCACATACTACAACATCCGCATAACCTGCTGGAATGTCTCTTGCTTCAATACTGCCGATGAAGTTGATACCTTCTACTTCTTTCAGAAGAGGAAAAGTTTCTTTTACCAGTGCATTCCCCTTCTCTTCTTCTGCACCGTTATTTACAATAGCAACCCGGGGATTCTTGATTCCCACAACATGTTCCATATAAATAGAACCCATTTTGGCAAACTGCACCAGATGGGATGGCCTCGCATCTACATTAGCACCACAGTCAATCAAAAGAGAAACTCCGTCAATAGTCGGAATCAGGGGCGCAAGAGGCGGACGTTCTACGCCTTTGCTTCTGCCTACCAGAACCTGACCTCCAACCAGCACTGCTCCGGTACTTCCTGAGGAAACAAAAGCATCTGCTTTCTGCTCTTTTACCAGTTTCAGCCCTACTACAATAGAAGAATCCTTTTTTTTGCGAATAGCAAAAACAGGAGGCTCTGCTGTCTCGATTACCTCAGACGCATGTACTACCTGTATCCTGTCCTTTGGATAATCCTGATATTTATGAAGTTCTGCCTGGATCACATCTTCTTTACCTGTAAGGATCACCTGGATGTCCGATCGTTCTTTTACCGCTTCTACGGCTGCTTTTACCGGTTCTACAGGTGCAAGATCACCACCCATGGCATCTACAACTACTTTTACTGATTCTGCCATAATTTACCTCCTGTCATCATCTATCTGTCATTAACCTGTTTTTGTATACTCTTTTTATATAATTTACACTTTGGCCTAAAAAATCATATTCGATTTTACAAATCCTGAACTTTATCATACTAAAGAACTACAGGAAAATCAACAAAAACTCCAGAAAACCTTTGTATCTTCTCATAAAATCCCTCGAAAAGACAATTTTCTCAGTTTTTATTCAGGGCTTCAATCTGTTCTGCTAAGTCATTGAGATATACCCAACGGTCCATTTTTTCTTCCAGATCTTTTTCTGCCTGTTCTTTTTCCTGGGTAAGCTCATTAAGCTTTCCGGAATTGGTGGCATTTGCCATAATTTCATGATCCAGTGCAGATATCTTATCTTCCAGTGCTGCAATATCGTTATCTATAGTCTCGTATTCCCTTTGTTCTTTAAAAGAAAATTTCAGTTTGGTGGGACGGTTCTGCTTCCATGTTTTTACGGAATCTTTTTTGCTCTTTTCTTCTCCGGCGGTATTTTTATGGGATGACGGTGCAGAAGAAGTCTCATTTTCTTTAATTCCTTCCCTTTGTTTCTTTGCTTCCAGATAATCCGTATAGCCGCCTTCATACTGGGTAAGATTGCCATTTCCGTCAAATTCAAAAATACGGTCCGCAATATTATCCAGGAAATAACGGTCATGGGATACTGCGATCACAATCCCGGCAAAGGAGTCCAGATAATCTTCCAGAATTGTCAGAGTAGGAATATCAATATCGTTGGTGATTTCGTCAAGAAGAAGGACATTCGGTGCAGCTGCCAGTACTTTCAAAAGATAAAGGCGCTTCTTTTCCCCGCCGGAAAGCTTCTCGATAGGAGCATATTGCATGGAAGAGTCAAAAAGAAACTGTTCCAGAAGTTTGGATGCACTGATAAGTCCATCTTTTGTAGGAATATACTCTGCCACGTCTTTAATGTAGTCAATAACCCTCTGGCTACTGTTCATATCCTGGATCTCCTGGGAAAAATATCCAATCTTGATGGTATCACCGATCTCTATTTCACCACTGTCAGGTTCCATAACTCCTGCAATCATCTTAAGAAGTGTGGATTTGCCACAGCCATTGGGACCAATGATTCCCAGCCGCTGATTTTTCAAAACAATATAATTAAAATCCCGGATACAGATCTTATCCCCGAAACTTTTGGAGATGTGATGAAGTTCAATGGTCTTTTTGCCCATTCTGGTCTCTATAGAATCAATCTCCACAGTCTGATCCCGTACAGGTGCGGCACCGTTTTTCAGTGTCTCAAGACGATCCAGTCTTGCACGTTGTTTGGTACTTCTTGCACGACATCCTCTTTTGGCCCATTCGATTTCCATACGGAGAATACTCTGTCTTTTCCGCTCGGATGCCAGTTCCATTTCCTCTCTGGCAGCTTTCATTTCCAGAAAACCAGAATAACCTGCCTCATAACTGTAAAGTTTACCATGGCTGATCTCCAGGATCTTGTTGGTAACCCGATCCAGAAAATAGCGGTCATGAGTAACCATGATCACCACCCCTTTAAAACGGTTCAGATAATCTTCCAGCCAGGAAGCCATTTCGTTGTCCAGGTGGTTGGTAGGCTCATCCAGAATCAGCACATCAGAAGGATTGGCAAGTACTGCTGCCAGTGCTACTCTTTTTTTCTGGCCTCCGGAAAGATGGCTAATCTCTTCTTCATGATCCGTAATCCCCAGTCTGTTCAGAACCATATGCGCCTCCGTTTCCGGATTCCAGCTTTTATCTGTCTGTCCCTGTGTTACATAAGAAAGAACCGTCGCTCCCTCCGGAAACTGTGGATGCTGGGGAAGATAAGTAATACGAATCCCATTCTGGGTAATGACCTGACCCTCATCTGCTTCTTCCAGACCCGCCAAAATCCTTAGGAAAGTAGTTTTCCCGGTTCCGTTAATTCCTATAATCCCAATTTTGTCTCCCTGGTGGATTCCATAGGAAATATCATCAAAGATTACTTTATCACCATATATTTTACTGATATGTTCAAGATTCAGAATGTTCATCTTACTTCTCCTTGTTTTTGAACTTTTGGAAACTTTTTAATATAGTAAATAATAAACAAAACTGCTGTAATTCCCCAGGATACAGGGTAACTGAGCATAATGGTTTTGATTCCCGGATAGACCGGAACAAGACCAAACATCCATATAATACGGAGCAGACATACGCCACCGCAGGTAAGGATCATGGGAACCACCACTCTTCCAGCTCCCCGAAGTGCACCGGAGAAAATACCGATTACTACATACAGGAAATAGGAAGGCATAAGGAAGCGAAGCATGTCAACGCCAATCTGCACCACACCTTTATCCGTTGTAAACAGGCTGTACAGTGGTCTTGCAAAGGCATACAGAAGCCCGCTTACCAGAAAAGCCGCGCTATAGGACATAACAAGACATATTCTGACACTTTTTCTCATTCGCTGTGTTTTTCCCGCACCATAATTCTGTCCTACAAAAGTAGTAATGGCAATACCAAAGGAATTGATCACCATCCAGAATACTGCATCTATTTTGCCAAAAGTCCCCCAGGCTGCTACAGTATCTGTTCCCAGTTCATTGACAAATATTTGAATGATCAGATTGGCAATGGTGTACATGGCAGCTTCCAGAGCTGCCGGTATGCCGATCCGCAGAACAGAAATAAGTGATCTGCTGAAAAAACGGATCTTTTGTAGTTTCAGTGGTGTAAAAGTATGACTGCCCATGAGCATCCCTGTAACAATACATGCGCTGATTCCCTGACAGGAAACAGTAGCCACAGCTGCTCCGGATACTCCCATTTTCAGCACAACTACAAGAAATATATCCAGAAGGATATTGATACCGCAGGAGATCATCAGCACATACAGTGGCCGCCTGGAATCTCCCATTGCCCGAAGAATGGATGCTCCCATATTATATACCACATTAAACACAATTCCCAGAAAATAGATATGAAGATAGATCGTAGAATCTGCCATAAGTTCTTTCGGTGTTTTCATAAGGCGGAGAACAGGCTCTGAGACAAAGATTCCCAGAAGTCCTGTAAGAATCCCCACTGTCAGTGCAAAAGCATAAGAAGTATGTATTGTTCTGTCAAGATTCTTTCTGTCTCCTGCCCCATAAAATTGAGCAACGATCACTGCTGCACCGGAAGTAAGCCCTACAAAAACTTCCACCATAAGATTTACGATCTGATTTACAGATCCACCGACAGCAGCAAGTGCTTCTTTACCTACAAAACGACCGACAATAATGCTGTCGGCCGTATTGTAAATCTGCTGAAAGAAAGTTCCTATCACAATAGGAAAAAAGAAAATCAGCAGCTGCTTCCAGATTACTCCTTCTGTGATCTGATTCTTCTGTTCCATAATTACCTCCCCAATAACATCTGATAAAAAAACAGAACCCCGAAAAGGATTCTGTTTCTTATTTTGTGATTAGTCTTCAACTTTCACGATTTCTTTCTTGTTGTAGCTTCCGCAAGCTTTACAAACTCTGTGAGGCATCATCAGGGCGCCGCATTTGCTGCATTTTACCAG
>OLRJ01000698.1_pt1 | contig 33213 bp, 32 predicted proteins | sample 1672741 | NCBI WGS metagenome assembly OLRJ01 (sample SAMEA3136719, study PRJEB25190) | human gut metagenome | biome: human gut; feature: human-associated habitat; material: faeces | place: Austria | collected 2013 | reverse complement strand
GCGCTTTGTTCAACCAGAAAAAATCGAAATTGATGCAAACGAAAGGGCAGTTAATGAAAAGTCTCCATACTGCTTTTTCGTTTGCACCACCTTCGATTCTTTCCTTAACGATTTGTACTTATTTCTTAAACAGCTCAGAATGTGAACCAAGGCGATAAAGCATCAAAACAAGAACATCTCCACAAATCTCATAAATAAGCAGCCAGTCCGGTTCGATGTGACACTCACGCGTGCCTTTGTAGTTTCCTGTAAGGTCATGATCCCTGTATTTTGCATCCAGCGTACCGCCATTCGCCAGAATACCGATTACCTCAAACAGCTTATCAAGATTTTTATTTTGCTTTTTGGCAAGCTTCAAATCCTTTTTAAACTGATTGGTAAACTGAATGTCGTATTTCATACGTCGAGAGCTGCCTTAAGCGCATCCATACTGGAATAACGCGGAGCAGAAGGATCCTTCATCATTTTTCTGCCTTCCTCAATGGCAGCGGCTGTCGTATCATTCGGTACTTCCAGTTTTAATTCAAAAGGAATACCATGCTCACGGATAGCGGTTCTCAGGAACATATTTACAGCAGTTGTCATATTCAGACCAAGCTCATTGAAGATTTCCTCCGCCTGGTCCTTGATTGCCTTGTCTATACGAATATTTAAATTAGTTGTTGCCATACAGAACACCTCCATTCAAGTATAGTATATTCAAATATGTGCCTAATGTCAACACATTGTCATCATATAAGATATATATGAAAAACTGAAATAAATACTTTCTCCCCCAAATTATGCCTGTTTTGTTAAAAAACTTGATATCTGTTGTCCAAGAAAGAAACCAACCTGTGGATATAATTCTTGGATTTCCTGATATTTTGCCTCAATCATTTCCGGTTCATCAGCCCAGATCTTTTCATATATTTTGAAAGCTCTTTTAAAATATGTTTTGGCTTGCGGAAGATTGGCAGTCATCAGATAAATGGTTCCAAGGGCTGCCTGAAAATCTAGCAATAATGTCTGGTCAGAGTCAGTGCCAATGCTTTTTGTCTTTAACAGATCCTTTAATTCCTGAATGATTACATTCATACCTTTGTGGTAGTTATAGTTATCCATGTATGGAAATTTAACCACACAGACGATAGGAAAGTGTGGGGGATTTCGCCTGTGTCATGACACAGGCAGTGCTTCCGGTGCAGGATTGTGTGGTGTGGGAAGTATTACTCTAAGCGGAGAAAAAGGTAGTGTTTGATTTATTTGATATTTCTGAAAGGGGTTGAGATAAAATATTGGTTTAATCGTTTCATTCGTTTTAAGAAAAAATGAGGAATCTTTTAATCATTTTAAGTGCATAACCCGTTATTATATATATACAGATATTCAATGGAAAGGAGTCTGATGCGTGTTGAGTGATGACGAATTAGTGGAACAGATTCTACTTGGAAATGAAAATGCAGCAGAAGAATTGATAAAACGCTATTATACATCTATTTTACGTTACTGTAGGTGGCATTGCTCTAATCTGGAAAAAGCAGAAGACCTGACTCAGGAAACATTTTTGAAGTTGTTTAAGAATTTATCCGGATATAAAGGGAAAAAGAAATTTAAGGCTTATCTATACACGATTGCAAATCATTTATGTATTGATGAAAGTAGGAAGGTTGAGTTTTATCCATTAGAAGATGAAGAAAATATAGTGCATGAGTATAACGACATAGTTCGGCTAGAGGATAGGGCAGAGATAAGCTATTTTTTGAATTTTTTATCATCAGAACAAAGGGAAGCAGTCATTCTACGCTTTGGAGAACAACTTAGTTTTGGAGAGATTGCAAAAGTGATGGGATGCAATATGCGAACAGCACAAAGCAGGGTTCGTAATGCTTTAAAAATTATGAGAAAGGAGCAGGAAAATGAAAGATAAAAATTTGAAGGGCTATTTACAGCAATCTTTAGGAGAGGAAGTACAGCCTAAAAGATTAGAGGAAACGATTAAGCTTTGCACTGAAATTGTACGAGAACAGGAAGTGACTAGGGCAGAACCGAGGACAGGTTTCTTTCACTATCTTTCAGATGTATTTCGCTTTGAAGGTATTCCAATATTTGGTTTGCAGGCAGTAACGTTATTTATAGTTTGTTTAACAATTGCCAGCATTGCAGACGTGCCAAAGAATATACCAATTTTTATGCCGCTGTTTGTATTGGCTATCATACCAGCAATTTTTAAAAGCCAGTATTATGGAATGAGCGAGATTGAAGCGGTAACAAGAGCTTCTGGTGCCCAAATCACGTTAGCAAAGCTGGTTTTGGCTGGGGCAGCTAATTTGGTGTGTATAACAATTCTTTTGTGTATGGAAGTTTATTTGCAAAATTCTTATAAAGAGATTGGACAGATAGTCCTATACTGCCTGGTTCCGTACTTAGTGTGTATGGTTGCGTTGCTACGTTTGATCCGTTTGCAAAAGAAACAGAGTTTACAGACATGTGCGATTGTAATGCTGGGTTCCTGCATTTGTTGGGGGATGTCAGCAAGAATATTGCCATGGTTATATGAAACATCAGCAGTGGGGGTGTGGATTGTTACATTTTTGATTTTTGCTATGTTCTTTATAAATGAAATTCATTATATTGCAGAGATGAGAAAGGAAGGAAAAATGTATGGAATTGTCGCTTGATCGTTTAACAAAACAGTATGGCAGGAAAATAGCGGTAGATTGTGTTAGTGCAACCTTAAAGCCGGGAGTATATGGTCTTTTGGGGGCTAACGGTGCAGGTAAAACAACATTGATGCGTATGCTATGTGCTGTTTTGGAGTCAACCTCAGGGGAGGTATTGCTGGATGGAAAAGAAGTAACTTCGATGGGGGCAGATTACCGGAATGTGTTGGGTTATTTACCACAGGATTTTGGATATTATCCAAATTATACTGCGGTGGAGTTCTTAATGTATATTGCAGCACTGAAAGGAATACCGAAGAATGTTGCAAAAAAACGTGTGACTGAATTGTTGGAAGTAGTTGATTTAAGCCATGTGGCAAACAAAAAAGTAAAAACTTTTTCTGGTGGTATGAAACAAAGAGTAGGAATTGCACAGGCGTTACTTAATAATCCGAAAATTTTGATTTTGGATGAGCCGACTGCAGGACTTGATCCGAAAGAGCGTGTCCGTTTTCGTAATCTGCTCTCAGAGTATGCAGGCGATAAAATTGTAATTCTTTCCACACATATTGTATCGGATATAGAAGCAATAGCAGATGAAGTGCTATTGATGAAAAAAGGAAAATTTATATTGCAGGGTACGGTTCCAGAGTTGATTCATAAGGCAAATGGTAAGGTTTGGGAACTTTCTGTTTCTCCACAAGAAGCTAGACAATGGCAGACAAAAACAACGGTTGCTAATTTACGGCATGAAGGAAAAGAAATTATATTGCGTATTATTTCAGACAATATGCCTAGTGAGCGAGCGGTTCCTTGTGAAGCTACATTGGAAGATCTTTATTTATTTTATTTTCCTACAGAGGAAGGAGTGAAATAGAATGGAGCTATTTTGGTTAGAGCATAAAAAGTTATGGCGAAAGAAAATTGTTAAAATATGTGTGTTGTTGTGTTTTGTTTATTATGTAATTTTTGGAAGCATACTTTCGTTTCAATGGTTCGGTTTTGGCAGTTCAGGTGACTATACAAGTGCTTTTGGCAATAATTTTGATGGATATACAGTAATAAAGGATAGTCAGGAATATGCACTTTCATTTGGTGGAGAATTGACGGATGAAACCTTGCAGCAAATAGTAAGTGATTATCAGCAAATGGAAGCTGACGGTATGGAGGAAGAACTGGAAAAGACAGACTGGCAGATAGTTAATAGTTGGCTCGGAACATTGTATCCGGAGCTTCGAGATACCAGTAATTATAAAACGATGATAAGCTATGTTGATCCGGATAAGTTAACAGGCTTCTATGAAAGAAGACAGCAGGTGCTTGATGAGTTTTTGGAGGTCAGTGGTCAGGTAGGAGCTGAAAAAGAGTTTTTACATCAGATAGAGAGAAAGGTAGAAAAACCATTTCATTATGAGTGGGTAGAAGGCTGGTCAACGCTTCTTGGTAGTATGGTTGCGGATCTAGGAGTTGTGATGGCTTTGTTTCTCGGTATTGTTTTATCCTCTTTATTTGCGGGCGAATGGCATGATAATACAAGCACACTAGTATTGACGACTCGAAATGGTTGGGGGAAAATCGCTCTTGCCAAAATTCTTACTGGTTTAGCGTTTACAGTGGAGTTATTTGCATTACTTGCTGTTTCAAGTGTTATATCACAGTTGTTTTTTATGGGAACTGCCGGATGGGATATGCCGATTCAGAATATCAAGCTGATTGCTGTTGCACCTATGAATATGCTGCAGGCAGAAATTTATGAATATGTTTTTGTATTGCTTGGAGCAATAGGTTTTGCCGGAATTGTTATGTTTATATCAGCGGCTGTAAAAAATAATGTACTTACCTTACTGCTTAGTCTGGCTGTTGTATATGGACCAATGATGATTGCAGAATATCTTCCTTATAAAATGCAAAAAGCATTGGATTTAATACCATTGGTAGGAAGTTCAACAGATATTTTCAGAACTAATACTTTTCGTATTTTGGGGAAGCTTATCTGGTCACCATATCTACTTATTACTATTCCTGTCTTGATTGGTATTCTATGTATGCCATTCGCTATAAAGAGCTGGTCAAAAAGGATGAAGGCATAAATAACAATATGGCAAAGAAAAGAGATAAAAAAAATAAGTTGCGAGGGAAATGGTTGAGAGGAATTATCATACATTTCAGGTATGATACAGAGGAGAGTGCATATGTGGATTTTATATGCAATAGGATCGGCTTTTTTTGCGGGAATTACAGCAATTCTTGCAAAATGTGGTTTCATTTGAAACTGCTGTTTGCAAAAAATATGAGAAAAGCCGAAAGAGCACTTGCTTTCAGAATTTCTGGAAGTAAGTGCCCTTTTCTGACTTATTTATTGCTGCGCTACAGTTCCAAGTCTTTTACGAACCATCGGTCCGATGATCATTGCAATGACCATTTTGCACAGATCAGCAGGAATGAAAGGAATGACACAGACTGCAAGTGCTGCGCCTACTGTATAGCCGGACTGGAAGCAGAACCATGCTGTTCCAAATGCGTAGCAGATTGCAGTTCCAACGATCATTCCAAGGATCTGGATTCCACGGTTGGTGAATTTGTCGATGACAATACCTGCGATGATTGCCATTGGAATAAATCCGATGATGTATCCGCCGGTCGGACCTGCCAGTTTTGCCAGTCCACCTGTGAATCCGGAGAATACCGGAAGCCCTACCAATCCGAGCAACAGGTAGATCAGGTAACTTAAAGTTCCTTTTTTCCAGTCTAACAGATAGAGAGACAGGTAGATCGCAAAGTTAGTAAGTGAAATTGGCACCGGACCAATTGGAACAGATAATGGTGCGAGAATGCAGGTCACAGCTGCCATAAGTGCGGTTACGACCATAGCGTAAGTACTTGTTTTTCGAAATGTCTGTGTATTTGTATTGTCATGTGTCATAGTAAAACTCTCCTTATTATTTAATGATGTGCAAAGACGTTAAACTTATTAAGCGGACTCAATCTCATAAGTGAATCCGGCGTCTTCAATTGCCTGGATTGTATCTTTGATTCCCTGTCCGCCAGCGGTAAGATATCCTGAGGCAAATATGGAATCAACGACGCGGAGCAGATTTTTTTCTTCTCCTTTAAAATAAATCTCACGTCCTGCGGCACAGCGGATATCGGACTGCGGAACTAAAAGTCTTGCAAGACAGAGGACTTTCATACAGTAAGCAGTTGTGAGAGCGGACATATCGGCGTGCTCTAAAGGTGTTCCCGGAATTGGAAGAAGGAAGTTGATTGGAAGTGCCTCCGGTCGGATCTCGCGAAGCTCCAGTAACATATCTACCACGTCTTCTTTGCTTTCGCCCATACCAATAATGCCGCCGCTGCAGATTTCAAAACCAAGCCCTTGAAGCATTTTTATATTAGCAACGCGTTGTTCAAATGTGTGAGTGGAACAGATGTTGTGATAATAAGCACGGCTGCTGTTCAAGTTATGGTTGATGCGGTCAAGTCCGGCTTCCTTTAACATCAATGCCTGCTTTTCTGTCAGAAAACCGATAGAACAACACAGGTGTGTTCCCTGTTCTTTCATTTTTCGAATTTTTTCAGCCAATTCTTCAATCTCTGCATCGGTAAATTTCATTCCACTAAGTCCGATACAGTGGCGTGACAAATGATGCTCGTTGACAAAGTCATTGTCTGCATATAATTTCTCATCTGCGACCCATTTGTACTTATCAATGTCAGCTTTTGAACGGCAGGACTGAGCACAGTAAGCGCAATCCTGAGAACAGTTTCCACTTCTGGCATTAGTAAGAATGTGGATACTTACATGATTTCCTTTGTATTTTCGACGCAGTTTTTCAGCCCGGGCAATCAGCTCATCCAGATTTTCATCCGGCGTGTTGAGTATTTCAATTGCTTCTTCACGTGAAAGCTGTGGATCCGTAGATGTATTTTGATTTGAAATCATTAGAAGTCCTCTCTTTCCTTGAGTAATTCATTTTTCTGAAATTTTATACAAGACATACTTTAACATGCAAAAAAACAAATGTCAACCATGTGTAACACAATGGTTGACAAATGATGTTAGTATGAAGCAATCAGCAGGTATTATGAAATCGTGATAATTTCTTCTGCACGATTCAGTGCTGCTGCGATAGTCGGCATCGGAATCAGCCCGGCATATGGCATCAGAACCACAAGAACGATGACAAGCGTAATGGAGTGTACCATTCCTGCAATCGGGGTACGACCTCCGTTTTTGATGTTGGCAGCAGTTCTTGCAATTGCACCGGTAGCCGGGATTCCGCCGAACAGTGCAGATGCAATATTACCGGCTCCCTGAGCGACCAGTTCCATATTGGAGCAGTGCTTTCCGTTAATCATACCGTCGGCAACGACACAGGAGAGCAGCGATAACAGCAATCAGAGATCCTGGAATCTTCTTGAAAATGTAAGGAGTTATGATCAGGATAGCAAGGCTGATGATTCCGATGATCAATGCATTTATATTGAATGTGGAAAAATTTTTAAATACGGCTTCCAGTTTTTCGATTGTTTCAATTGGAGTTTCTCCATTCTGATAAGTGATTCCAAAGAAATCCTTTAACTGACCGATTACAATCGTAACTGCGATACCGGAAGTGAAACCAGTTGTAATCGTATATGGAATGAATTTGATCAGACTTCCAAAGTGGCATAATCCCATAATAAATTGTTCATAACACCAGAAATGTAGGAGCAGAAGAAGATTATTTCAATTCAATAAATTTACTGAAACAGGGACATAAGACAAGGCCATAATAAATTTATAGATTTTTTTCGGAAAATGGAACATTTTAATGAATAAAGATACGGTATTCTATATTCAACAAGGAAATACAAATTCAAAATTGAAAGGAGAATGTATCATGAGTTGGTTTACAGATGAAAGCGGTTCCGTTGTTGGAGAAGGAAGTATTGGAGGTTATTACGGAGATTCCTATGGGAGCTATGAAGGAAAAATCTACGATGATGGAACGATTGTAGATAAGACAGGAAGTATTGTGGGAAATATTGGAGAAGACGGACAGGTATATGATCGTTATGGGGATCCTACTGATTATACGTATGGTGACTAATCAATAAAAATTGAATATGGGAAAAATAAGAATCCTAAACGATGGGCATTCGTTCAGGATTCTTATTTTTTGCGCTAAACCATATTCAATGACACGCATCGGCTGTTCATTCACATGGGAAAATACCATAGTAATTCCTTTTGCCTGGCAGACTTTTGCAAGATTTTTCAGTGCATTCATGGCAGTGGTATCCAGAGCCGGAACGCTTCACATATGGATGACAAGACATTTGGTAAAGTCTTTTACAACGATATGTTCAATAGCGTCAGTGGAATCTTCGACCAGAATATAGTATGTTAGTATACAGAGTAAAATACAAAGGAGAAGATTCATCATGAAAAAATTTATGAAAGAATTCAAAGCATTTGCCTTGCGTGAAAATTTTGTTTTGTCTGATGAAAGGAATCAACAAATTACTTTCCTTTAATAAAAAAGAAGAAGCACCGGCAGAGCCGACAACAAGACATGTCCATTTTGCCAGAGTGAAATCAGCATCAAGGCAACCCGTTGTCCACACGGTACTTCTGTATTGGAAGAAAAATAGACATGACATTATATTTCATTAAATATTAAAAATAATAAAATGTTAATTAAATAAAAATATTTCTAAAAAGTAGAGTTTTTGAACTCTGCTTTTTTTGGGCAAAAATGCACATTATGCAGAACTTGTATATGTCAAAATATAATTGTGGGGTGAGTTATGCATGTGCTAGGGGAGAGACAGGCATGGGCATTAAGAAAAACAATAGTGGAAAACTTATCAGATTACAAGGAGGAAAAAAGATGAATAAAAGACAGGCAAAAAAATTGGAAAAACATTTGGATGTGAAAGAAACAAAGAATTGTCTGGAAGAATTGAAACAAAAAGTGAAGGAAATTGAGGAGTGCCAGAAGGCTCAGAATCTTTATCAGAATCGATACTATGAAGAGTGTTGCAAGGTGAAAAGATTTTTGAAAGATAAAGAAAATAATGCCAGAAAATACGCCCAGCTTCGCGATTGTATGCTTGACGCAATCAGATTTAATGAAGCGGATGGCAAAGACACCGTGGAAATTCTTAAGCCTCTTATCGAACAGTTTGATTTCCTTTTAGAGCAGGAAGGGATCCGTATTCTCAAGGCGAAAGTGAAGGAAAAATTCAATCCGGAAATTCACAGACCTGTATCACGCGTAGAGGTGCATCATAAAAAACATAACGGGAAAATTGCAAAAGTGTACAACGAAGGATACTGGCTGGAAGGACAGCCTGCACCTTTTCAGAAAGTCATGGTCGCAGTATGTGTATATACACCGCAGTATGATTTTGAGGACTAATGATTCAAAGGTGCACAAGAAAAAGATGTCATGCATTTGTATGATGCGCACGTTTCAGTAAGAATGCAAGGAGGGAAAACTATGGAGAAAAAACTGTTTGACGAGATAACGAATATCGACTGTGTCATTGATTTTGGCACTGCCAATACGGTCGGAGCATATCAGAACCCTGTATTTAAGGTACCGATGTGTGTGCCCATGTCCGATGGCGGATACAAGCTCAGCACAGCATTATATATAGAGTCTGACACACATTATGCTGTCGGAAGCGTGGCGAAGGATCAGAGCATACTGGAGCCGGACAAGGTTGAAACAGATATCAAAAAAAAGCTGGGATCTTCTGAGAAAACAACACTCAATGGAATCGGATTTTCCAAGGAACAGATGGCAGCACTGGTCATGAAAGAAGCAGTACGCAGCATAGAACATGAGCTTGGCAGAAATGTGAAAAATGTATTGCTGACTGTTCCGGCCGCTTTTACGCCACACGAGAGAAAGGCAATCATCTGTGCGGCTGAGATCATAGGTCTGAATGTTGTTGAATTGCTCGATGAGCCAATTGCAGCGGCAATCGGTTACATAGAAACAAAAAATCAGGAAGGAACTATGGTGCTTATCGACATTGGTGCAGGTACCAGTGACTTTTTTGCATTGGATTATCACAATCAGAAGCTTACACCTCTTTTGAAGGACGGAATCAGTGACCATGGAGGAAATGACTATACCGATGCATTAAAAGAAGGAATAAAAAAACAAATTGGGTGGAAATCTTCCGAGGATTTCCGCTCGAAACAGGAGGAACAGATTCTGTCAGGAAAAGCAGAAGAAATGAAACAACGTCTTTCCAAATTAGAAAAAGATCAGATTGTACTGACGACAGGAGGCCAGACAAAACTGGTAAAGGTAACAATAAAAGAATTTGAATCCTGGACCCGACCACAGCAGGACATACTTTTAAACAAGTTGGAAGAATTCAAAAAGAATTTGACCGAGGTGGGAGTAAAAAACATTGATAAGGTCGTAATGACAGGAGGCGGTGGTTCTATGCCTCAGATCAAAAAACTTGCAGAGGAAGTTTTCGGAGTAGAGCCGATAGAGCATGACTGTAATTATGCAGTTGCGAAGGGAGCTGTTATTTATAGTCAGAATCCAGAAAAATATTCAATCATTGGAAAAGCCTATGGAGTAAGAGTTCTCACAATGAAAGGAGAGCCTAAGATTAATAACATTATCAAGGCTTGCGATATCTGTCCGGTGGTGCAAAAAAAATCATATGAGACTATTTGTGACGACCAGGAACGAGTGACCTTAAAGATTTATGAGTCACATGCAGTGGAGCAGTACATAAAGGAGGCAGAAGGAATATTTCTTGGAAATGTTGTATTGCTGCTCCCGCCGGGGTTAAAAAAAGGTGCTTCCATCGAAGTGGAATTTAAGCTTGATAAAAGTGGTCTCCTCTCAGTGATGGCAAAAGAGAAGGAAAGCGGTCGCAGTGTTGCAGTATCTTTTGAGCCGGAAGGAGTAATGGATTTCAGACCTGTAAAAGAACAAAGAGCAGAGATTGAGAAGTTTCTGGAAAATACAGAGGGATAAAGGAGGGACAGGAATGGAGAATTATGAAGGCCTGACAGTTCAGGTCAATGAAAAAAATCATGAATACAGACTTACTCTTTCTGGCTATGCCACCAAATACTGCAAGGCAATGATCATCAGTGATATGGGCCTGACCGGTCTGCCTCCAAAAGAAAAAAAAGGCCGCAAAGTATCGGCTGTCTATCCGACGGGGAGCACCGAAGAAGAAAGAAATAATATTGTAACATACATAAACACTCAGGGATTCCAGATTATTCAAGCAGTATTGGGAGCCTGTGCTCTGGCAGAGTTTTATACGTGCCAGAACAGACTTCACGGTGGCGGCACGAACATTGTCACTGTGGAGACATACGGAACATATACCGATATCAGTTTTGTAAAATGCGAAGGAACAAACTATCGTATCCAGGATAAAGAACGCATTTTGGAGGGCAGTGACGATCCGGAAAGAGAAGCTACAGCGGCTTACCGTACGGCAGCCGGAATTAACCGCATGAGACAGAAACACAAGATTCACAAATGTAAGGTATTGCTTGCAGGTGATTTCTGGAATGTTCAGAAACACGTTGAATACGTCAAAGAGAAGCTTACGGACGTAACGGTGTATGCATATAAACCGTCACATGCACTTGTGCTTGGCGGCTGCATGTTCCTAAAGAAACATGGCAGAAAAAATCCGGCCTATACATTTCCGGAACATTTTTCAAGTTATCATTGCACAGCATTGCCGGCGACAGAGTATCAGAAATTAAATACGAGGAAAAGGAATATTTACTGTCAGAGATTGGATGCAATTGGACGAAAGAAAAAAGAAGTAAAATATGAAAACAATAATTGTAGTCCCAAAGAGCTTATGGAGGTCCATGAGGCAATGGTGGTGGATCACCCGGAAATACAGATTCTCATCGACTATGAAAAACACAATTTCTGGGTAACGGAAGACAAAAAATATGTAACTCGTGAAGAATTGATATACAAAAAAGACGAAAAATTAAAAGAAATTAATGATAAAGCGGAACAAATTATTGAAACAGTTCTTGGCAAAAACGACAATCAGATTACAGACGATCAGATTACAACAGGAATATATGAAAAAATAATGAAGGACTATCATTATACGAGAGAACCTATGGATAAGAACGGTTTCCCGAAATATTGCTATACCCTTGAAGGATTACTGTCCGCAGGCGTGTGTGCCTGCTATGCAAGAGCTTTAGTTTATCTGTTGGCGGTAAAATTGCAGATTCCATGCCAGTACGTGACAGGAGAGGTCGTTCAGCAGACCACTGGTTCTCATGCCTGGAATGTGATACAGCAGACCTCAGGAGAATACAGACATTGTGATGTAACGTTTGATCTTGAGAAAGACGAAAAAGAATATTTTGCAATGAATGATATACAGTTCAGGGCAAGAGGACATTTCACAAATACAAATGAAAATTATCCGGCATGTAAGTAATAAAAACAATACAAAAAGAGGTGGTTAATTATGAAAATTTTTTCAGTCTGGCATATGGAGCTTGCAAGTATCGGAGCGCTGGCAGTGTTTGTCGTACTGATGGTGATAATCTCCTTTACCTGGCGTGAAAAAGGCGCAGATCTGGAATTGAAGATCTGGCGCCTGAAAGCGTATGCATCATATGTCCCCCGCGGAGTTATGGGCGCATTTGGAAAAAGTAAACAGGTAACTGAGCAGATACTGCTTGGCAAGGAACACTACTACATGGGGAATCGCATTTACGATGATATCTACATAAAAACACCGTCACAGCCAAGAGTCCGTGCGTATCTCAACGTACACGAAGACAAAATTATTATGACAGTGTTAAAAGGCAAAGCCCTGGTAAACGGAGCAAAACACGAAGCGGACTGCAGGGAGAAAATTATCCTCAGTGAATTTACAAATGTCAGTTTTGCTGGTGCGGAGATTGCATTTCAGAGATTAAAGAACAGGAAGGGAGGCTGTTAAATATGGCTGCAATTACATATGTTCTATTCAGCGTTACGCTCTGTGTCTGGACAATTAAGTCTATCATATACGAGTCTCGTTTTCCTGTAATCGGATACATATTTGGAATTACACTGTTACTTTGTTTTGTGATAAACAGTTATCTTTTCTGTGGAAATAAAAGAATCCGCCAGGGAATGCTGATGATGGCGGTATTTCTGAATATCAGACTGTCGGTCGGTTATTGTACATGGAGAGATCCGCACAGACTTGTGGAAAAAGAGGAATACAATGTTATTACCATCTCGGATATGTGGAAATCTGTAGGAATTCAGGAGGTGGTTCTTGTAATAGCCTTATTTTTTGTTGTAAGTATCCTGATCTGTCATACGAAACTCTTTCGTATCCGCGGATTGAATATTGTCTTGATGGCGGTACTTCCACTTGTAATGATTGCAGGACGTCTCATTGGAAAAAAGACGGGAGGCTCTTATCTGACAGTTGGAGGAATCATGCTGTTTGCCATAGTGCTTGCCGGATTTCCGTTTGTAGCGGCTACACTGCTCACCATGGACGAGAACGGATATGTAGGAGGGAATGTCAAGAAAATGCCATGGAATCTTGCGGGTCTGCTTTTGTATGAAGGTGTATTGTTCTTTTGCTGTTGTCTTTTGAATGAATACGGATTACTGCTGGTCATCGGAGTGACAGGCTCGTTACTCTTTTTATTGAGGTGTAAGGGTCTGTGGACAAAGGTATTTTATTCCATTGCATGTATGGCTTCAGCTCTGTTCATTGCCGTAAAGGTCGGTCACATCAGCCAAAGACTTGAGGTACTGCTTAATCCGGCACATGCGTCTAATAAAGGAACGGCAGAAACCGTACTGTATGTGTTCCGGAATCTGCCGAGAGTCGGTTACTGGGGCAATTCTATTGGGGACCTTTCCCGCAGAATCTTCCGTCAGATAGACACAGACCATGTTACGGTATTGCTGATGAACGATTATTCCGTAATTCTGACAGGGCTTGTAATTATCCTCATGATGCTCTTTTGCAGGTGGCTGTTCGTACTTGAAACGGGGCTGTGCAGCTATGACAGGTATCTCAACCTGACGGCAGCCATTGTTTTTTCTACGGTCGTAGTCATGCATGTAGCCTCGAATCTGGGCAGCTTTATCACCGCAGGTGTGGGAATGCCTTTTATATCAAGAGGAAGTGTAAATCTAATGTATGGAGTGCTTGCCGGGATTCACGCCGGCCTGCTTGGAAAGGAGAAGTATCTGGAATGTTACGAAAAAGAAGAGGAAATGGAAGTGTAGTGATTTACCGTCTGTTCCTTGTGGCAATGATTGCAGCAGTTATATTTTTTATGATGCGTATTGCTTCAGGAAAACTGGAAACAGATTTTTCTGCCGGTCAGATCATGCATTTGACCCAGAGCTATCAGATGGGAGATATCTATGACCGCAGTGGAAAAATGATTGCAAAAGGCGGGAAGAACAGTCAGGAAGAATATGAAAGTGAAAAAACTGCCACAGCATTTCAAGATGTTCTCGGTGCAGATATCTACGAAACACTTGGTATCCGCAATAATATCTGCAGCAATGCCTTGTGGGTCTATGGCACGGAAGCAAATGAACTGTCTGTCAAAAATCTGATCGCACCGTCAAAAGCGGAAAAAAAAGGCGGTGACGTGCAGTTGACACTGGATAAAGAATTACAGGAGCATCTGGCGGATATGGTTGCCGAAAGTGGGTACGAGAAGGCATATGTGATCGTAAGCAATTATAAGACGGGTGAGATTCTGGCTATGTACTCTAACGGAGGAAACTGCCTCGACGACACACTGTATCCCGGATCGACGATAAAACCTTTTTACTTTGCGGCAGCATTGACGGTAGATTCGCAGGTCATCAATTACACCTATGACTGTGAGCCGGATACTCATGATTTTGGCAGCGGGATTCAGAAAGTTCACATTAACTGTGCAGGAAAAGCAAGACACGATGTGGTCGATTCCTATACAGGTATGGCGAGAAGCTGCAATGCTTTCTATATAAGCTTGCTGGATCATATGGATCGGAACAAACTTTTGGAGGCTTTAAAAGTCTGGGGCTTCGATTCCTCTTATTCTTTTCAGCAGTTCCGTTACAACGACCATTCCTTTGAAGGGAAGAGCGGCAAGACTAATCGTTCTGCGGCAAAAGCGGTAACTGCAGGAATGAAGAAGCTTGGAATAGATCTTCGTGAAAAGAACCTCCGCTATGCCGTGATCGGACAGGGAAATACGACCATCACACCGGAAGCTTTAAATTTTCTCACCGGAGCGCTTTTGAACGGAGGAACCTTAAAAGAACCTGTATGGATCAAGGCAAAACGGACATCGGCGGCCTTAGAAGAATGGGAAACATTGAAAAGTGAAAAAGAATATGTGATGTGCCAGAAGGAAATAGCGGATACGGTAGTGGGACTTCTTGCGGGTGTGATGGAGTCCGGTACAGGAAGAGCATTTGCCATGCCGGAGGCCGGGCTCGTAGGAAAGACTGGAACCGCACAGAAGGCAGAAAGTACGGGAGCGCTTTCCGGGAAGCAGACAGTATTGTATACCGGTGGTCTGACCGGAGAGACTGGTGAGGAAAATCCGATTGCCATTACTGTGGCATTTGACGATGTAGAAAGCTCTGTGACAAGTACAGCGGCCGGGGTATTTGCGAAAAATGTATTGACGTATATGTTGTCGGAGGGAGGAATTAAAAATGAACAAGAATAAAAGCTTAAAAAAAAAGTTTGAAAAATTTCTGGATATGACGTGGGAAGGGAGTCATGGAAGATACGAAGCAGAAGAAGCGTATGAGGACATGAATTATATTCCGTGGACAGACTCAGAGGGCAACGAACTGACAAAGGAAGAGATCATGTTTGGGGAAAAGGATACCATGCCCCCTGACGGGATTGAAGTCTACGGTGGTGATGAACCGCAATTTTACGATGTCGAAAGTCCAGGAGTTAAGTATATCTATGACTCCAAGGTCGGCAACTTTCCGATTGCCTTAGAGACACGTGAAGGAAAACTTATGTACTACAAATTCTCGAAAATAAATGGAGAATTGCTGCCTTACCATGCCGGTGCAGTTCCGAAAATCAGCGTAGGCATGAAAGGTGTGCCTATGTCCGGAAAGAGTGTATACTACTATCAGCTTATCGACGAAGCTTTTCACAATGAGATTGCCCGTGATACAAATGTAGGATTTTCCTGTGATCTGCCTCTGAAAAACAGCCAGTATGAGAAGGACGAAAGAATCTGCGAGGAGTTCAAAAAAGGTGTACTTCCAGAGCCGAACAGACGTGGACAGACATTAAATCCTTATTCATTTTTGGTGACGAGAGGTAACGGCTGGGTACAGAAAAATCTGATGCTGGAAGTGACCGACATCGATGGTCAGGAGTGCCTGGAGAATGTTTCCTGGGAGAATAAAAAATATTGCTACAATTATTTCTTCCTGATGATTGGAGCAGACGATATCCTGGCCGCCGAGAAAGGCAGTCCGCTTCAGGCAAAGAAAATGGTAGATGAGCTTGGAGCGCGCCTGAATGTATTCCGTGATCAGCAGGATTTTGAGGTTCTTGTGATTCTGACAAAGGCAGACCTTTTAAAAGATACCGCTTGTCTGAGTGATGTTTTTGAAAACTCAGTTTCGGTTGAGAATGGTGCGATAAAACAAGTCACCCACAGAAGAGGATTTAACGTGGACATATTTAATAATAAAAGTAGATGTTTAAGAAAATATGTCAAAAATGTTGCACCTGTTTTTTATCAGAAATTAGCGCAGACGGTCCCGGAAAACTGTCTTAAATTCGCCATGATCGCTTCCGTGGGAACCGATTGCAAGGAAACTTATGACACAGAAAAATATGCCCCTCTTAATATTGACGAACCGATTCTTTACGTGTTGGCGAAAAATGGCATGTATCCGGCTGTCAAGACGAATGCCGATTCAAAGAAGAACCAGGCATCAGGCAAGCGCAGTAAAGAGCGCTGCGGTTTTTTTAACTGGATATTGGAAATATCAGGCTTATCAGCTGATTCCGATGACGAGGACGAAAACCAGGAAGAAGACCAGGATAAGACAGACGAAGAACATGCTGAGAAAAAATCCAGATATAAGGTATACAGAGGAGAGTAGGACATGGCAGATAAAAGAGTGAATGAAACAGGCGGAACATTTGTAATCGATCGTGATCCTGCCCGCGGCGGACAAGTGATGGTGGCGTCAACAGGACTGGACCAGACGGTGAAAACGGAAATCAAAGAAAACTATGGAGAACTAATTGTACAGTCAAAAAAGGGCACATGCTGCGGTGTGTGCCCCCTCAAAGACGGAAGATATGCAATTGCTTTTGCATATAAAGTCGGAGCATCAAAAAAAGAATTCCGGACACACGAGATGATCCGCGGCGTAGTCGTTGAGGAGAAGAAACTTGCAGAAATCTGTCCGTATTTTGCTTCCGGTCAGCTTGAAAAATTATTCTTTCCGGAGGAAGAGCCGGACCCGGATTATCCGGAGGACTGGAGCTTTGACTGGAAGCTTCTGGAGCAGGAGAAAACGGATTTTAATAATTCGAACTGTATCGAGAGTGAAACATTCAACGGACTTTCCAGAGCTTTTAAGGAAATGAAAAAGAATGGATGGAAAATACAGTTGTCTGTGCCGGGGGATATGCGTATGGCCGCTATGGCATTACTTGTCAGTACTGCATTACAGAATCATGTGAGATTCTTTCTGATGGCAGACGGTGAATGTACACTGCGGAATCCGGACATTGTAGTGCTGGATCAGTTAGATCACATGAATATGAATGCTCGAAAATATCACAAAATGACGATGGAAGATCTTGTGAGATGGAACAATCCGAGAAAAAACAGGAATGGCAGCAGTGTGAAGAATCATGAGAAAAGGGAGCAGAAAGAGGAGAAAATCCATGCGCTGGTAAACCTGTGTCGCGCCTACGTGCTTGAGGCGGGAGTCACAGCTTATGAATTGCAGGAGAGAATTCAGGAGTTTCACGATACCTGTGGAAGCATCGCTTACGAAAGTTTTTTGCGGAGACTGCGCAGTGAACTGTATCAGTTTGAAGTGGAGACTATGTGCTGTCAGGAAAGCTTTATGGAACTGTTGTATATGAGCTTTTACAGATCACATACCGGCAAAAACACACCGCCGGGACTGGAAGTACAGATGTTTTATGACTACACTGGAATGCTTTATTTTTTCAAAAAGAAGGCGAGAAATAAGCGTGAATTAAAAAAACTGACGGCGGCAATGCTGGAGTTCCAGTTCGATGCATGCCTCACGGAAATGAATAAAAAACTAATCCATAAAGAGACAATGAACGCGTTGAAAAAATAATGAAGAAAATGCACAAAAAAGAAAATTGTGAGCCTTTATGATAGACTTAAGGATTATTAAAAACCTGACAGTAAAAAGGAGGAATAAAATATGAAGAAAATGATAGCTATGGATGCCGGAAGTACAAACTGTACTTTAAAAATCGTCTATGAAAACGGTGCGAGTGAGTTTATTGAGAATGAACTTGGAAAGAAGATCACTCCGGTAAATATTTTAATTGGAAAAAAAGATGGAGAAGAGCATACGCTCATTGGTGAGCATGCAAAAGACCAGTCAGTTATTTTCCCGGACAGACATTTCACGAACTGGAAACGTGAGATGGGCAGCAAGAAAACAGTCCGCATTGTTGACGGAAAAGAATATACACCGGAAATTCTTTCAGGAATTATGTTTAAACAGAAGAAGAAAGAGGCTGAAGAATATTGCGGAAGCGAGATTAAAGAAATTCTGATTACAGTTCCGGTAACATATAATGCCATGCAGAAAGAAGCTGTGAAAGACGCAGGGGTGCTGGCGGGTTTTGAAAGAGATAACATACATATCCGCCTAGAGAGTGACGCTGCCGTAAAATCAGCAGATGCACACAATGATTTCCGTGGATCTGTCTGTTGTCTGGATTGTGGTGGATCCACGACAGATGCTACTGTATGTAATGTGACAGAGTCTGAAATCCGTGTTCAGTTCACAAAAGGAGATCAGAACTTTGCAGGAAAAGAATTTGATAATTGTATGGTAAATCTTGTAAAAAACATCATTACAGAAAATATTAAAGCTTCAAAAGCTTCAGACTCACAGAAGAAAGAACTGATTCATTCACTGAATTCCCTGACCCCGTATGCGGCCCAGGAGCTGAAGCTGAACGCTGAGAAGGCAAAGGAGGACTTAACAAAGCTTCAGAAGACAGCTTTCCCGTTCTGCTTTGCAAAGGGAGAGAAAGGAACTACGAATGTTCAGGTTACCAAAGAACAGTACGAGAAGGCGTGCGAAGAAGAACTGCTGCCACATTTCAGACAGTTTTTAAAAGAATTAAAAGACGAAGCAAAGGAAAATGGCATGGAAATCAACTATATGGTTCTTACTGGCGGAAGCTCGAACATGCCTTGCATTCAGAAAGAAGTAGAGAAGGCATTTCCGGACAGTGATATCCGTGTTAAGAATCCTGAGTTTTCAATTTGTGAAGGAGCAGCACTGATGGCTCTTGAACTGATTGGAGCAGATAATAGTGGCAGAAACCAGAGTGACACAGAGCAGAATCGTGCGGAATCAGGCAGTGGAAAGAAGTTCATTTCAGCTTGTAATGCAGCATATGGTGTAAGGGCTTACGTAGACTGCGAAGACGAGAGTGGAAACATCGTAGAGAGAAAGAAAGTCTGCAACTTACTCTATCGAAATAGTCCGTTACCTGCATCTTTTGAGAGACATTTCTGGACCCACGAAGATGGACAGAAATGTGTTGTAGTCAGCGTATATGAATCGAATCTGATGAATGAGAGCGTTTTGGAGCTTTCCCAGTGTACCTGCATTGCACAGGCAACACTTGAATTTAAAGACAAGCTTCCTAAGGGCAGCGAAATCACCATCAAAATGTGTCTGGACGAAGATTATGTGCTTCACACAGAAGCTTTTGAGAAAACCGGTGGTACGTCAATCGAGACAAGTGTGACGGTGACGAACGGTATGAATAACGAAGAACTTGACAATGGTAAAAAGGTTGTAGAAGACATTTTTGACAGAAACGCCGGTTAAAGAACAAGGTTAGATATCCCGGCTCTCCGATAAAGAGCAGGAGAGCCGGAGAGAAGGAGGAACAGGAATGGAAAAATATAATGGACATTATTACATAGGACGTTACTATATTCCAGACGGAATAGATCCGATTGAGTTGAAAGTAGAGGCGCCAATAGAGTGGATTCCACTTGCGGTGGAAGGAAATCAGATATTGCTTTTCACAAGACATTGTATTAAATGGGATCTCTGGGATACAAAGTTAAATAGTTGGACGGAATCTTTTCTTAAGAAAATTGTAGATAAACTATATGAAGAATGCTTTTCAGAAGAAGAAAAAGAAATGATCATAGAGCAGCCGGAAGGTAAATTATATCCGCTCTCCAATGCAGAAATTGAAAAATATTTCCCAACAAAGGAGTCAAAAAAAGCTGTCATGGAGTTGGTTGAACGCGGAGCTGATGATATAACGAAGCTTACGCTGGAACCTAGCTCATACTGGCTTCGCGACGAAAACAAGGCAGTTGATGAATTTGGAAACATATATGAATACGATGAAGAAGATTGTGATGCAGACGAGACTGGAGTGCGCCTTGCCATGCGTGTAGATATAGATAAATCAGAAAAGAAAGATTGTGGCGAATGTCAGCAGATATGGGATCCGGAAGAAATTATCATATAACAATTTAGGATCAGCGAAAGGGAGGCAGGAGTCATGGATCAAATATTTACAAAAGATGCATTAAAAGCACAAATAGCAATTCAGGCATTGGAGATGGAAATGCGTGAAAAGTATTACAAACATATCAAAATTAAGCCGGCAGCGCAGGACGGCATCTCCAGAGCTGCATTCAATTATATTTATTTTATGTTTTGTTATATGAAAGAATATTACCAGGAGGATAAGCAGACAATCAGCGAAATGATGCAGCAGTTATATAAGATATTGGTCACAGGTGACTATCTGTGTTATGAATGCAAAAGAACAAAAGGTTATGGACAGAAGATATTTGAAGGCGTAAAAACACTTTTCGGTTATGGCAAAATGCGTTATTGTGCAGAAATGCTTTATTATTATTATAACGTGCGTGAGAAAAAAACAGAGTTAGTAGAAGAATGGATGAATACAAGTCAGGCTTTTCAAAAATTTCTGACTATTCCGGAGGAGTGGGATAAGAAAGTCGAAAAGAAAGAAAAAGAGGTAGAAAAAAGAGCAGAAAAACAGGTGAAGAAAAAGACGAAAACAGGTGAAGTCGAATTCATGAAGAAATTGAAATTACATATGGATCAGAACATGGCCGGGCAGGAAAGATTAAAGAAAAAAATGTGTGTCTTACTTTATCAGTGGAAATATCATCACATAAGAAGTAATTTTTTGATGATCGGACCTTCTGGTTCCGGTAAGAACCATATGATTAATACAATTAAAAGTTTTCCGGAACTTGGGATGCCACTTACGACATACGACTGTTCGCAACTCACTGCGGCAGGGTTTACTGGAGACAGTACAAAAGATATATTTCAAAAATACAAGGACGAGAACAGAGCAGAAAACACACCTGCAAAATACGGTATTATCTATCTTGACGAAATTGATAAAATTATTAATACACACTATGATTCGCAAGACGAAAATTGTAACGCTTTTGTCCAGCAGCAGCTTTTGAGTGCGCTGGCAGGAACAGAAAAATTTGAAACTATAGATACCAGCAAAATTCTTTTTATTCTGGGAGGAGCTTTTACACGCTTACACGACCTGGAAAAATACGAGACAAAAACAGTTGGATTTCATACAGATACACCGCAGATGGTTGATTTGAAGGTATCACTTCGCGACAAGATTATTGAAATAGGAGGTGAAACAGAGTTCATAGGGCGAATCTCTCAGATCGAAGAAATGAATTCGCTGACAAGAGCTGATTTAAAAACAATTCTGCTTGACCCCAAGATAGGAGAACTGAGTAAATTAAAGAAAGTTTATCAACAATCGGGCTTTACCTTGGAAGTAAAAGAAACAGTCATTGAAGAAATTCTAGATTCGGTGGAACACGACCCGGCAGGAGCGAGAAGTGTTAAGAACACACTGAACGGGCTGATTGACTTGAGTTATTTTTTCGACATGGCAATGTCAGGCTATAAAAAAATTATAATCCACGAAGGAATGTTATATGGAGAACCACCGCATTTTATGTATGGTAGTTCTGGAAAGGAAGAGGAAAGATGGAGTTTGTGACATGGGAAGAACTGGTAAAAGAATTTCGTGAGCTTCCGATGGAAGATATGAAGGAAAAAATAGGAAAAGAAGCAATTACATTCAGTCCAATGGTACCTCCCGATATTGATGAACTGATGTCAAGATTAAAAAAACTGGAATGTTATCTGGAAAGAAAAAAAGAATTTCCGACAAGACAGGTTTTGGAAAAAGTTGTACGAATCATCGTAGAGCCGGCGAAATGTGATGGGGCACTTCCTCTTGTGTATTTCGGCAGAAAACATGGGAAATTATTAGGAGAATATGCGGAAATACTGCCGGCTATTTTGTGCTCTACGGTTGAGGTCTATGATGAAGCTTTGTGTAAGGACAAAAAGAAGCTGCTCATACTTTTGCTGTTCTATATGGAATATCCAATCCGTACATCACGCCTGGCAAGAGAAGGTCTGCTTCAGACATTGCTTTACTATCTGAAAACGAAAAACACAGGAAAAACAGGGTAACATTCGCTTTGCATCTGTGCACTGGTGATTTATACTGAGAAGTAAGAGAAAACGAAAAAAGAAAGGAACATCTGATATGAATTTACTGCAGAAATATTTATCAGATCCAGACAATTACATTATTGAATCTGCCGGAGGCTTTGGAAAGAGCACCCAGCTAAAACACTTGTGCACAGGAATTAGGGCAGAATCAGACATCAGGAATTTTGCCGGCAAGAAACATTTGGCAGTCTATATTCCGATGAATGAGTTGAATTATATGGCCGGAACGCCTGGAATCGTATTTGAATATCTGAAGCGCTTCTTTTCTCATCAGGTCACAAAAGAAGCTATTGAAGAAATGATCCGCAGTACGCAGGATAGCACAGAGTATCTCTTTGTCTTAGATGGAATGAATGAAGTAAATAATTATGAAATCGGCGGGCAGACAATTATGGATTTCATCTGCGAGGATGTCCAATGTCTGCTGTCCTGCAAAAACGTTCACATCGTACTATCGACAAGAAGAAATGAGAGTATTCCGGAAGACCTGCGAGAGAAGTTCAAAGTGTTAAGATTTCAGCAGATTACAAATGAACGCATTCGGGCGTATCTTCATTTGAAAGAAACGGATATGTTGCCAGGGCACTTGAGAAATCTTCTCGTGAATCCAATGTTCTTGAAAATGTTTGGAAGATTATACTCAAGACGACCGGAGCTGGCGATTCATATTACAAATAAATACGAACTTTTGGAACTCTACTATAAAGAAGAAATTGCCTTACACAAAGATAAGCAGGAAGATCATGCACTGGCTGTCAGAAAGTATGTGTTAGATTGTGTGATTCCATATATTGCTTTTCATGTAGAGCTTGGTCTTCTGAAAAAACAGTACGAAGAAGAGAAAGATTTACAGACGTTGACACAGGAGGCTTTTGAACAATATCCACCTGCAGAAGAAATCAGCTTGGAAGCAGTATATAAAATGGTATTAAATGCAGGACTGGTAAGTGAAAAACTGCAATTCACACACGAAATACTAAGAGACTATTTTGCTGTAAAGGGACTGAAAATGATTGGAGAAGCCGGCGGACATGAGCCGGTGGAAGCATTTATGCAGAATCTGGTTAAATGGCTTGAGTATCGCAAGACGATGAAAGAAAAAGATTTACATCGCCGTACCCGCTTCCTGGATGTGGCAGAGTTTATATTTTCCAGTGAAAAAAAACGGTTAGCCCAGACATTTTTAAGATACGGCATCAGACCGGAAGAAAAGAGAATGGAGCTCGCGCAAAGTTTTTATCAGGAATTATCTGGTGTCTACGATGATCTCTCACAAGGAAAAGAAGCAGCAGAAATTGGGTGGATTGCCATTGATTATCTGGAGCAGATTCCAGAGACGATTCCGGAGACGTATCATAGCATTTATGAACGGGCAGAGAAAAGGAATTTTTTGTTTTACTCGGTGAAGTGGGCTGTGACGCTAGAGGATGATGATACTAATATGCGATGCCTGGATTATATTATGCTAGCGAAGGAAAAATTAGAAGGGATTCCGCTAGAATACCGTGACGCGAAGATAAATGATCTCTATGGTAGAGTACTCAGTAACATAGGCGCCTATTATTACAAAATCGGTTCCGAAGAACGAAACAGAAACAAGCAGGAATCATACAAAGCATTTGCAAAGGCCGAGAGCTGGCACTTACAGGCGATGGAGTATAAAAAGCAGTACTGCACAGTTTCAGCAGTGGTTCGTTCATACGAGACGTTAATGCAGGATGCTTATTGGCAGGGTGATCCATTGAAAGGGTACGAATATTTTAAGTCCGCATGGTGTGAGATGTATCCGGACCGTACAGTGGAAGATTGTCTGTTATTTGAAGACTATAAATTCCCGGAGGAATTCGTAGAAAGAGTATTGGAAAATGAACAGCAGCTACTTGTACAAGATTTCCCAGAGGAGCTGAAAGAAGAAATTACAGAGCAAATTTCTGCGCAGGTAGAATACGTGTTTAATGCAGCGACAGGACATGCCCGCAATAATATGAAGTTGATTCAAAGCCTGTATCAAAAGCTGCAGATTTTTGCAGACTGTGAATGGATCAAGAAACAGAAGAAGGTTTTTGGAGTCGTGGAAGAGTACCAAAAGAAATGTAAGAGCCTGTTGTAATGAAAGAGAGGAATACGCGATGGATTATAAATTTGTAAAGACATTTGCAGAAAAAATTGCTGATGAGGCAGATGTAGATAAGCTTATTAAAGAATATAAGAAAAAGACGGATAAATCAAAAAAAACGACTGCCGATAAGGTGAAATCCAGTAAAGAAATCGCCGAGGATATGATTGCAGAGGACAAGAAAGAGTTAAAACGTTACCATAAATATTATTATAACATGATGATTAAAGCACTGGATATTACGAAGCAGCCAAGAACTTTGGAGAAAATAAAAGAAAGGGTCTCAGACGAAATCATGAAGGAGCCAAGTGTGGACTGGTGCGTGTATCTGACGTTCTGGCTGAAAGAATGTAAGATACCACTGGAAGATAATGAAACGGATTACTTAAATCTACTGAATTACTTATTAGAGGCAGCAGGATTTAACAAACTCGTTGATAACAGTCGAGAAAATGTAATAACCCATTTTGCCCTTTCTTCCGATTGTACCTGGAAGCAGTTTATTAGCCTTATGGTACAGTTAAAACGAGAGGAAGAAAGCAAGAAAAAAGAAGAAGATAAAACAGAACCCTTTGATTATCACAATCTTCATCAGGATTTTCGTGGAGAAGGCGGAGAAGGTGGAAAAAAGGGGATTTCATATGAAGAGTTCAGAGATTTTGTAAAAGAGGGGCTGGCAGAAGACGAAAAAAAAACGCAGAAGACTTATTTAGAGTTTGATAAAACATTGACTCGGAAAATCGAGGAGTATAAAGAAAAAAATAAGAAAATGCCTGATGCCTCATTATCCTATTCTGATATTTTTCCAAAAGATTTTATGATAAAAATCGACCATGCTCTTTGGCGAAGAACATGGTACTTAAGTCGCATGATTTCAAAGTTGATTGAAAAAAATGTTGAAGAAACGTTGGAGAATATACGAGAGGAATACAGACGTGTTTACTTTGGAGGAGAGGTTGAATTCAAGCCATATGATTTTGAAAAACTAAGCAGCGATTTATGGGTGAAGATTGACAGTAAGAAAGTGAAAAAATTTTTTAGGAATCATATTGAAGAACCAGATATAGAAGAAGGAGAACTAAGCGAAAAATTATTTGCAGAACAATGGGAGATTCAAAAAGAATCACTGCGTGAATATATAAATTGGAATGCCCGTGTTTCAATAGAAAAAATTGGTCAAAAATATATGGAAACTATGGGTGGCAAAAAAGCAGATGTTACTTATTTTATCCAAAGAAAACATCTTGCATTCGATTACTGTAAGAAAGAAGAATGGAATTGTATTTTTGACCAGTATGAGAAGAACAAGGAATATAAAACTCAAAGAAATCAAATTCTACGGATTGAAAAAACTATTTTTGGAAACGAAAAAAAAGCATGGGACTTTCTTAAAGATGATGACAATGAAGTAGCTTCCAGAAGATCAGGGAAGCCTTTCAATGCAGTCATGTCAGGAAAGAATCAGGTTTCAAAAGAGATGTTACTATTAACAGTACTTGTATGCAAGCGTTGTGGCTGTAAAGAAATAGATCGTAAATACGTGGATAATATGCTTAAAAATTGTAGATTTGACACTAACTTAGAGCTTCCGAATAATAATCCGTTTATGCAGTATTATCAAGAGGCATTCAATCGTATTGATCAATTAGGAGAGCTTTCGAAAAAGTTTGAGAGAGAGATGCTTTATACACATTATTGTTCCGTTTTTCACAACATCGTTCAAGGAAAAGAGGTTTGTTCAGAATGAGCCGATTAGGATTAATAAAAGAAAACGTTGTATTATCTTCGGATGAAGCATTTGTATTGTGTGACAGCAATGGCACGGAACAGGTTAGATTAATCCAGATTGTTGGTAATGGTGGATCTGCTATTGCATATAAAGCAATACGAAATAAAAATGGAAGCAAATCTGTCTGTATTGTGAAAGAGTATTTTCCGGAAGAAGCAGAGGAGGAGAATATTTATGTAAGAAAAAAGATAGGGGATCCTATTTCAATTACAGAAGACAGAGAAAAGGAATTACAGATACAAAAAGAAAACATTGAAAGAGAATTGTCAGCAAACCAGGCCGTATATTTTGATGAAAACTCAGATGTGAGTAACAGTCCGTATGTTTATCATTCTGAACTGTTCACCCGTTTTGGAGACGCAAGCTACATAGTTATGGATACGAACGACGGCAGAACACTCTGTGAAATTATGAGACAGAGGCTTACTGGTGAGGAATGTCTGCGCTATCTTTATCAGCTTCTGATTATTGTGGAGCATTTAAACAGTAAAAATTATCTTCACGGTGACATTAAACCTCAGAATCTGTTTGTTCGGGGAGACGGGGAAAATCAGAGCATGCTTCTTCTGGATTTCGGAACAGTCATTAAGCTGGATGATTATAAGGTTGATATAACAAACTTAATGAAGAAGGAAATTATGGAAGTTGCGGATCGCATGAAAGAAAATGAAAGCTTGGGAAGTACAACAGACAGCTACGGATCTCTTGGGATTTTAACTGTTAGAAATCATAAGCAGATGTTCCGAACAACAGATCATTGTCCGGAAAGAGCTCGGGCTTTTATTGAATCTGTGAACAATCTCTCTGTTGCAGATGACTTGTACAGTATTGTCGAAATTGCATGTGAATTATTTGAAAAGGCAACACTTGACCGGGAACAGAGAGAGTCTGTAGAAGAAGTGCTGGATGACATGAAAGAGAAGAACGAGACTGCAGGTTATCATTCCGTGGCTGAGTTAAGAGAAGACATAGAGGTGATTGAGACCATTTTAAATAACGGTGCACACCCGGCTGTGTTAGAGAAGAACTTCTTAAAATCCAGGCTGCTTACTTTGCCAGATGACTTTACAGAAGAGCTGTTGTGCGACGTGGAATAGGAGGGATGCAATATCATTTATTATACAGGGGATATACATGGGGATATCAGAAGAATTCTGAAGTGGCTGGAGCAGATTCGTCAACAGAATGTAAGCAACGCAGTATTAATCCTGCTTGGTGATGCTGGACTTAACTATTATCTGGACGAAAGAGACATGAAGCAAAAGGAGAGATTACAACGAAAAATAAATGAATTAAAAGAAGAGAAAATATTTGTCCAGATTCTATTTGTCCGAGGCAATCATGAGGCTCGCCCGTCCAAGTTGGATACATACAAAGAAAAATTGGTTTACGATGGATTGGCTTATGTGGAAGAAAAGTATCCGGATCTGATCTTTTTAAAAGACGGTGAGTGTTATACGATTGAAGGAAAAAGATTTCTGGTGATTGGTGGCGGATACTCGAAAGATTTCTTTGAAAGAGTATTACGTGGATATGGTTACTGGTATGACGAGCAGCTTTCAGATGAAGAATTTCAGAAGATAGCCGAAAAGACTGCGAAAATGACGGAAGACACTTATGTCTTATCACATATGCTTCCGATAAAATGGTCGCCTGATGAGAATGATTATGAGACAGATAAACAGGCTAAAAGAACGGAAGTGTGGCTTCAGAAAATTGCAGATATATTTGGAGAACATTTACTCCGATGGTATGCAGGTCATTATCACATGACCTGTGCGGGGAGCGATATGAAATCGTGTATAATGAAATCAAAAAACTGGAATAGAGAGAAATTTCTGTGATTTGGAACAAAAACGATGTAAAAGATTTATTAAAATGAATATTGTAACAAAACACGGAATATAAAGGAGACAAAATTATGGATGGGGAAACATTTGTAAAGAAATTTGGAGAGATAGTTGAAAAAGTGTCGAAGATAACAGAAAGTAGATATTCTGACTGGGTAGTTGTATCTGATGATCCTGACTGCGATGCGGATTATGGAATAGATGGTAAGGGTAACTTGATTATTGACGGTAATAATACGAATTTAAAAGTATCTGAATTGAAAGATATACGGTACAGGGCAAAAAGAGGATGTATAGATGAAGAAAATGGGTATATTAAACTTTTGTTTGATAAAGATTTAGTTATATACATATATTTTGATGATTATTACTCACTTGGAGATGAAAAATATGGAGTTGTATGTAATGGTCACTATGTTTATCAATTGTCAGACGTGGGCCAAAAATATATGAAGGGATTGAGTTGGGACGGCAGATTTTTAATATCAGATCAGAAATTAGTAAGATGTATAGCTTCGAATGAAAAAGTGGTGGAGGTGCCAGAAGGTGTTACTGAAATAGGAGAATATGCGTTTTATAATAGTAAAGAAATAGAAAAAATAGTTTTATCAAAATCTGTAAAAAGAATAGAAAGTTGGGCATTTGGTCAGTGTGGAGTTAAAGAAATAGAATTGTCTAATGTTGAGATAATAGAAAGTAAAGCTTTTGGACATACAACAATCGAACATATTGTATTCCCGGAAACGGTTACTTATGTTGGAGAAGCTGCTTTTTATGATAATACTACAATGGATTCACTTGAATGTATAGAGAATCATTCAAATATAGTAATTGATGAAAAAAATTTCAAAGGTGAGAAAAGCGATTCCTAATTTTAGAGGAAAGGAGAATTGGGACTGACAATCTGTCAGCCCCAATTCTTTCTAGGTACAAAATGTATCAGAGTTCATGAATATTGTGATACAAGATTTCCAGCTTCCCAGTGCATTTTTCTATATGATAATGCCCGGCATACCATTTTTTGTAGGTTAGCCTGTCTTCGATCGTCTGGAGCCATTTTTCTGTTGACTTGTCAATCATATCCTGATTCATACCTTCGATAAATGCTTCGGTTGGTTCATATCTTAGTGGAACGGTATGGGATAAAACAATATCAACATTCCAGTTATTTTCGCCCAGTTTGTTTTCAACGCGCTTTTTGATTATATCGGATGGCTGTTCATCTGACCACCAGAATGGACAGTGTGGATTCATTCTGATACGATAATCCCGGTCTACAGAATAAGCACCACCGATTACAAGCGTTTTTTTACCGTTGATATTATAGATTTCTCCATCCTTTGCAAAAAGTAGATTTGGGTAGTCTTTTTCAACATAGACGATTCCATCGTTCCACTTCATTTCCTGATATGTTGGAAGTGATTCCGGGCGCATCTCATGATTGCCATGTATACAGAAAAATGTACATCCGATTTTATTGAGGCTTGACTTCAATTTATCATCTTTTGGAAAACCATAATAATTGATTCCGGCATCACCAAGAACAATGATGGTAATTGTTGTTGGATTATTTACAGATGCTATATAAGTAAATACGTCTGAAAAATGTGAATGTTTATCGCCGGTAATCAGGTATTTCATTTTTGAGTTTTCTGAGTTCATGATACAGTCTCCTTTCATGTGAGTTGATTATAAATCTTTTAAGATATACTATAAAGTATGGCATATTGTTTTAAGAGGAATTGTTCCAAATCAATAAAAAATGAAGGTATTGCTGAAAAGTGACAGCTTTTATTTTATAATGGGTTTATATTCAGCAGCAAGAATATCGAGGAATTTCTGAAAGTTGGATGATAAAAGAAAGTGAAATATAGAGGAGTAGAGGAGAGTGAGACAAATGATTACATTAAATGATTACTTATATTCAGGGGATACTGTTTTTCGTATCCTGAAAAATTATATCAGGGATTTACGAAAAGAGGCAAAACAGACGCACAATGAAATAGACTTGGTGCACAGTAACTGTCTTCTTCAGGTGAAGGAAATGTTGGAACACAATGATTTCCTGACTTTCCAGTCTCAGAAAATCCGGGAATTTTATAAATATATGGCAAAAGAATTTCCATTTCTTGCCTTTACATTTCGTGGGAGAATTAAATCACTGATTCGTACGGAAGAAAAATTTAATGGATATATTGTAGAATATATTTATAACTATTATGAGGAACATGGGACGTATCCAGCCGTGGCAGATCTAAAAGAAAGATTAAGCTGTTTCCGGGATATTATCGCATATCGGATTGTAATTGCATTGCCGAAATGTCATTTGGAACCGGGACAGAGGCTCGAAGAGGAAGAAGAAAAATATCTGTATCAGATTGCAAATGCACTACCGGGATTCTTAGAAGAACGAGGTTTTACGGCAGAACCGGAAAAAGGAGTACGGGAAAGTAAATCAGATATGCTTGACGACGAAGTGAAACCTTATTATAGAGATTTCATTACTAATCCGACTATGTATGGATATCAATCTTTACATATTACATTTTTTGATAATATGTCCAGAAGCTATATGGAAGTACAGCTTCGCACAAAGAAAATGGACGATATTGCAGAAATCGGACCGGCGAATCATCTCGGCTATGAGAAACGCCAGGAACATGAACGTGTAAGAAGAGATGCCATTCCAAAAGGTGAATGCATTTACTTTGATGAGGCATATGAGCGTGGGATGAAGCTTTTTAATCTGGAATTAAAAGATTTGGATGTCAATATGTTTGCGGCGATGAACAACAGCCTGATCAACGACGGATGCGGTTTGTATCGCGGACGTCTCATTCTGCCATATGAGCATTTGTCCAGATTTCAAAATGATTTGATTGATTAGGCAAGAAATTAGGAGGTGTTATTGATGAAGAATAAATTAGAAAAAACAGTTGATATAGGAGACAAAATACTCACTGATGTGCTTGATACAGAGGAAGCGGATGTACTTAGAGCTGTAAATGAATATACAGAAGCATTATGTTTGCTGGATCAATATGATCATCAGACATTATGCAAACCAGACGGGAACAGACCAATATACCGTATTACATATGAAAAATGTGTTCAGATGGTTGAAAAAATGCGACATTCTTTTCATACAGATGTTTTTGGAGTAGAAAAAGAAGCCGGAAAAGTATCAGGTATAATTGCTGCGGTATATCAAAGCGTTTTTGAAGAAGATGCATATCCATCGGTAGAAGAGAAAGCAGCAAATTTATTGTATTTTATGATTAAGGATCATCCTTATTCGGATGGGTGTAAAAGAATAGCCGCCTCTCTTTTCTTGGAATTTTTAGATAAGAATGGCGTTTTATTTCAAGATGGAATTAAGAGATTGAGTGACGGAACATTGGTGGCGATAACAATAATGATCGCTGAGTCAAAGCCAGAAGAAAAAGATATAATGGTCAAACTGGTGATGAATTTACTGAATTTATAAGAAAAATAATAATCTTTCAAAAAGATTTCAACAGACGCTGATGGAAGCTGTAAGGGAGAAGCATTTCTGCGCTGTATCAATGATATTGATTTATCAAAGGATTTGGATACTATGAGGGCAATAGCGTCAAAACATGATGTGGAAATCGTTTTGAGTGATTCTGATAATTAGTATTACAGACCATCCTCACTTGACAGTGATGGGTATCACTACATAAATAAAATGGTAGAAAAGGCATTTAATTATGCTGTGGCGGTTCCATTTATTCTTCCGGCTGGAACAGATGCAAGAAGATTTACAGATCTTTCAGATGCTTTTTATAAAGAATTGATTCGAAACTATAAAGCTGAGAGGGCAGATGCCTGATAAAAGAAATATCCTGACAGTGCACATAGTTAAAGAGCTTTGTACATGTCAGGACATTTTTTTTATTATTGAACTACGGTTCCAAGTCTTTTGCGAACCATTGGACCAATAATCATTGCAATGACCATTTTCAGCAAATCTGCAGGAATGAATGGAATGACACAGACTGCAAGTGCAGCAGATACGGTGTATCCGGACTGGAAGCAGAACCATATGGTTCCCAATGTATAACATATAATGGTTCCAACAACCATTCCAAGAAGCTGCAGACCTCTGTTCGTGAACTTGTCAATAACGATACCTGCGATAATTGCCATTGGGATAAAGCCAATAATGTATCCGCCAGTCGGACCGGCAAGTTTTCCAAGACCTCCGGTAAATCCTGAAAATACAGGAAGACCTACGAGTCCAAGTAACAGATAGATTAAGTAGCTTAAAGTTCCTTTTTTCCAATCCAACAGGTAGAGAGAAAGATAAATTGCAAAATTAGTCAGAGAAATCGGCACCGGTCCGATTGGAATGGATAAAGGTGCGAGGATACAGGTAACAGCGGCCATTAGTGCCGTAACAACCATTGCGTATGTACTTGTTTTTCGAACGGTATTTGTTTTTTCATGTGTCATAATAAAAATCTCCTTTTTTTAAGCTGATTCAATTTCGTAAGTAAAACCGGCGTCTTCAATTGCCTGTATTGTGTCTTTGATTCCCTGCCCATCTGCAGTTAAGTAGCCAGAAGCGAAGATGGAATCAACAACGCTGAGAAGTCTTTTCTCTTCTCCTTTAAAATAAACTTCACGTCCCGCAGCACAGCGGATATCTGATTGAGGGACCAAAAGTCGTGCAAGGCAGAGGACTTTCATACAGTAAGCGGTTGTAAGAACGGACATATCTGCATGCTCCAGAGGAGTTCCCGGAATCGGAAGAAGAAAGTTGATTGGAAGTGCTTCTGGGCGTATCTCGCGAAGCTCTAAAAGCATATCAACAACATCCTCTTTACTTTCGCCCATGCCGACGATTCCTCCGCTGCAAATTTCAAAGCCAAGTTTTTGCAGCATTTTTATATTAGCAACACGCTGTTCAAATGTGTGAGTGGAGCAGATGTTGTGATAATAAGCACGGCTGCTG